>Ga0213881_10000196_pt1 | contig 48483 bp, 43 predicted proteins | sample BarmaccoBMER_R08_FD_160104 | JGI IMG/M metagenome (GOLD analysis project Ga0213881, IMG submission 160104) | Barbacenia macrantha exposed rock microbial communities from rupestrian grasslands, the National Park of Serra do Cipo, Brazil - ER_R08 ...
GATCGGTTTGAGCGGCACCGATGGCACCATCGGCATGCTGCTCACTCGGAGGAGCCGCGCCCTTGTGACAATCACGGGGTTGGGCGAGCGCAGCCCCTAGACGAACTTACGATCCCGCCCACTTAGCCGCACGGCTGATTGAATTGGCATTTCGCCTCCATGCTCCGGCTATGTCCGGTTTCCGGTGCCGGGAGGACGCGTGGGAAGAAAAGGGTTCCGCGGAACATGGGGCGCCGCTTTCCGGCGCCTTTCTTTCCATCAGGCTCTGATCTTCCGCGGGATAAGCGCCTGCCCTGTCCGCTATATAGCGATATGCGCAGTTTCCAAGGGCGAGGCGGAGAAAAGACGCGCCCGCCGGAATGCCATAAACGTGTATTTATCCAGAATGCCGTGTATGTAGACGCTATCAGCCACAACACCCTCTATTCAGGCATAAGCGAGCACTGCGGCCGCGCCGATCGCCCCAGGGGACAGCTTGGTGAACCCGGGCCAGGGCCGGTGCCAGAGAGGCGGATCTCGCGTGACGTCCGCGACTAGCGATTGTCACGATGTGGGCTGACCGCGAGGTCCCGCCGCCTGCCTGCCGACCGGCCGAACGCCGCCAGCGGACCGGCCGCCAGCGGACCGGCCGAAGGTCGGCAGCCGACCGGCCGAACGCCGGCAGCCGACCGGCCGCCCGTCGGCCGCCCGCGGACCGGCAGCCGACCGACAGCGGGTCGTCGCACGATGACCTGAGCACGGCACACTCGTGGACCGCAGAGGGGATCGTCGATGACTGGTGACAGTTTCGTGCAAGACCTGGTAGCTCCGGTCCCGCGGGCGGGCACGCGGGAGTGGGTAGGGCTGAGCGTGCTCGCACTGCCCGCGTTCGTCATTGCCGTGGATTTCAGCGTGCTGAACCTGGCTGTGCCAGAGATCAGCCGTCAGTTGATGCCCTCTGCGACCGGGTTGCTGTGGATCGTGGACATCTACGGCCTCATGCTGGCCGGCTTCCTCGTCACCATGGGAACCCTGGGAGACCGCATCGGACGCCGGCGGCTGCTGATGATCGGCGCGGCCTGCTTCGGCCTCGCCTCGGTCGCGGCGGCCTACTCGGTGAACGCCGGGATGCTGGTCGGGGCCCGCGCGGCACTCGGGCTTGCCGGGGCGACGCTGATGCCGTCAACGCTGTCGCTGATCAGCAGCATGTTCCCCGACGAGCGGCAGCGCACCGTGGCCATCGCCGTCTGGTCGACCAGCCTGCCCCTAGGCGGTGCGGTCGGGCCGCTGGTCGGCGGGGCGATGTTGCAGTCCTTCTGGTGGGGATCAGTCTTCCTGCTCGCGGTCCCGGTGATGGTCGTCTTGCTGGCGACCGGCCCGGTCCTGCTGCCGGAATACCGCGACACCGCGGCCGGGCGGCCGGATTTCCTCAGCGTGGGCCTGTCGCTGGCCGCCGTATTGCCGGCCGTCTACGGCCTGACGGAGATCGCCGCTGGGGGCTCGCTCCTCGTCCCGGTCGCGGCGGTCGCGGTCGGCCTCCTGGTCGGCTGGGGGTTCGTGCGACGGCAGCGGACGCTGGCCGATCCGCTCATCGACCCGCGGCTGTTTCGCGAGCCGGGGTTCAGCGCGGCGCTGGGGATCAACACTCTGGCCTATTTCGTGATCCTCGGAATGCTGCTGCTGATCTCGCAGTACCTGCAACTGGTGCTCGGCATGTCGGCATTGCGGGCGGGCCTGTGGATGCTTCCGACGATGGGCGGGCTGATCGGGGGATCGCTGGTGACCCCGTTGACCACGCGGCGGCTGCGTCCGGCTTTCGCGATGGCCGCCGGCCTGGCGGTCGCGGCCACCGGGTTCGGCCTGCTCACCCAGGCCTCCACACTCGGGCTGGCTGCTGTGGTGACCGGCTCGGCGGTGTTCGGGCTGGGGCTTGCCCCGGTGACCAACCTGGTGGTCGGCCTGGTGCTCGGGTCGGCCCCGCCGCAGCTGGCCGGCGCGGCCTCCGGGCTGTCAGAGACCAGCACCGAATTCGGCGGTGCCCTCGGCATCGCCATCTTGGGCAGCGTCGGCACCGCCGTGTATCACTACCGCGTGGTGGGACGCATCCCGCCGGGGATCTCCGGTCCCGCCGCGCGGGCCATCGGCGCCACCCTGGGCGATGCCACCGCGACCGCGGGACAGTTGCACGGGCCAGCCGCAGGCGCGGTCCTCGCATCCGCTCGGTCGGCGTTCACGAGCGGAGTGGATGTCGTGGCCGGTGTCAGTGCGATTATCGTGGCGGCCCTGGCCGTGGTCGCCCTGGCGCGCTTGCGGCGGGTGACTCCCGCCGATGACTGAACGGCGGTGGTGCTACCGGACAAGACCGCGATTGTCTACACGGGCAGGGCCGCGGCCTCCTCTGGCCGCAGCCGACGACCTTTCTCGAACTCGTAGTCGAACGCGGCCTTGCCCAGTGCCTGACGTGCCTCGTTGGTGATGCGCTGGGCGTCGGGGCTGTCACCGGGTGGAAGGCTGGCCCGGGCCGAGCGGCTGGCAGTCTCCGCCGCTCCGAGCAGCTGGGCGGCGCGGCCGGCCTGGCCGCCGTGCGCCTGCACGCCGGCGAGGCCGGTAAGTGCCTGGGCTACCGCCTGGGGGTCACCGAGTTTCGTCGCCGCGGCGAGGGATCGCAGATGGTATGAGCGGGCGCGTGCCGGCTCGCCGCGTAGCTCGTCGATGAAGCCGAGTTCGGACAACGCCGCGATGCGAGCCACGTCTGGTTCAGATCCGGTCCGCCGGCTTGCTCGCAGCACGTTGCGCAGGTGAGCCTCGGCGCAGTCGAGCTTGCCGTCCTTGCGCGCGGTCTGGGCGAGGCCGAGCTCAGCGAAAACCTGCCCTGGCCGGTAGCTCTGCTCGGCCGCGAGCCGCATGCCGCGCTGGAGAAGTTCCCGCGCCTGGCCTAGGTCACCGGCGCTCAGCGCGCTCCTGCCCAGCCAGGACAGGGCATCGGCCGCCTGCGGCCATAGGCCGAGCTCCTCTGCCATCCGCAAGCCGTCGCGGTGCAGCCGTTCTGCCCGCGCGCGGTCGACGGGGGCTACCGCGGCGCCGAGCCATTCGATGGCTTGCAGTTGTCCCCAGCGGTCACCGAGCTCGCGGAACATCGCCAGGCTCTGCTGGGCGAGCCGCTGGGTGGCGGCCTGGTCGCCGCGGATCATCGCGAGCTTGGCGCGGGTGCTCAGGGCCGCCGCTATCCCCCACTGGTCGCTGGTCGCCCGGAAGCTGGCGACCGCGTCGCCAAGCATGGCCTCGGCCACGGATGGGTCACCGAAATCCGACGCGACGAAGGCATGAAACCATTGCAGGAGGGCTCGTGTGCCGGCATCGACCTCATCGAGCGGCGGAGGGGCGTGGCCAGGGGGCTCCCCCGCGAGGGTCGCGAAACCGCGGTGCCACGCGGCGGCCGTGGCCCGCTCGGAGGCTGATCCGCCGGGGAGGGCAAGTGCCTCCTCCAGAGTGCGCCGTGCCTGCGCGAGCCGGCCGCTGAGCAGCCAGTACCAGGCCAGCGCGTTGGCCATCCGGAGCACGGCGTCCTCACCGTCGTGGATGGCGGAGCCGAGCGCGGCGTGCAGGTTGGCCGCCTCAGCGTCCAGGCACCTGAGCCAGGACCGCTGGTCATACCCGCGTAGGCGTGTCGCCGCGTGCTCGGCGAGATCGCTGTAGAACTGGCGGTGCCGCCGCAGCACCTGACGGTGCTCGCCTGCCTCCCGCAGGCGGCGCAGGCTGTAGGCTGCCACGCTCTCCAGCAACCGGTAGCGCGGGCCGTCTGGCTGGTCGGTGACCACGACGAGGGAGCGGTCCACCAGCCGGGATAGCAGGCCGGGGACGTCTAGTTCATCGTCGCCGCAGACCGCCTCAGCGGCCCGCAGCTCGCAGCCGTCCACCATCACTGCCAGTCGCCGCAGGACGATTCGCTCCGGCCCGGTGAGCAGCTCCCAGCTCCAGTCGATGACGCCCCACAGGGTCTGCTGGCGTGGTGGGGCGTCCCGGTGCCCGGTGGCTAGCAGCCGGAACCGGTCGTCGAGCCGGGCGAGGAGCTCATGGACACCTAGCGTCCTGACGCGGGTCGCCGCGAGTTCCAGCGCCAGCGGGATCCCGTCGAGCCGCCGGCACAGCCCCGCGACGGCCTGGGCATTGCCCTGATCCAGACGGAAGCCTGGGGCGGACGCCCCGGCGCGCATGGTGAACAGCCGAACGGAGCTGAAGCGCTCCAGGGCGGCGGGCTCGTGTTCGGCGTCCGGGCCGGGCAGGTCCAGCGGAGGTACCGCCCAGATGACTTCACCGGCGATCATCAGCGGTTCCCGGCTGGTCACCATGATGCGCAGTTCGGGCGCGGACCGGAGCAGGCGTGCGGCCAACGTGGCGACCTGGCCGATCAGGTGCTCGCAGTTGTCCAGGACCAGCAGCAAACGGCTCTCGCGCAACGCGTCGCCCAGCAGGTCGGCGGAGGATATGGAGCTGTCGTTCCTGATGCCGATGACCGACATGACCTCGTCCGCGGGACCAAGCGCCATGGCGGGCGACGGGCCGGCCATCTCGACCAGCCAGGTGCCATCGGGGAAGGCAGCCGCCGACTGCGCCGCAATCTCGATGGCCAGCCGCGTCTTGCCCACGCCGCCGGGCCCGGTGAGGGTCACCAGCCGGCGTTCGCTCAGCAGGCCGCGCAGCTCGGCGACCGCCGGGGCTCGGCCGACCAGGTCGGTGAGCATGGCCGGAAGGTTGGTCCGCGGGCGGGTCGCCAGGGTAGGCGGGGCCGGTACGGCTTGCAGGGCCGGGGATTGCTCAAGCATGGCCTGATACAGCGCGGCCAGGCTTGGCCCGGGATCCAGGCCGAGGTCGCTGGCCAGCTTGCCGCGTAGCTCGTGGTAGCTCCGCACCGCCTCGGCCTGCCGGCCGGACCGGTAGAGGGCAATCATGTGCGCGGCGCGTAGCCGCTCGCGCAGCGGATGACGGGCTACCAGCTCGCTGAGCTCGCCGGCCAGCAGGCTGTGCTCGCCCAGCGCCAGCCTGGCCTCGGCCTGCTGTTCCAGCGCGGTCAGGCGCTGCTCCTCTAGCCGCGCGATCGCCGGCTGGGCGAATAGCTCACCGGCGAAGTCCGCCAGGGCCGGACCCCGCCACAATCCCAGTGCCTCCGCCAGCAGCCCGGCCCGGTCCCGGAGATCCTGGGCCGCGCCTGCCCGCTCCACCAGAGCCGCGAACCGGCGCTCGTCCAGCCCGTCATCACCGACCTGAAGCAAGTAGCCCGATGAGCGGAACGCTATCAGCGCGCCGCTGCCCGGCTCGCCGGCTTCCAGCGCCTGCCGCAGCCTGCTGACCTTCCCCTGCAGGGCACCGGCGGGATGGACGGGAAGGTCCGCTCCCCACAGGTCATCGATGAGCTGATCGGCCGGCACCGGCCGCCCCGGGCTCAGCAGCAGAACTGCCAGCAGGGCGCGGACCTTGGACTCGCGAACCTCGACTTTCCTGCCGTCCCTGGTCCAGGCCGCCACTGCCCCGAGCACGCCAAAGTGCACCAGGTCAGGATAGCCGGGCACGTCTCCCGCGGCAGCGCACCCGTCCGGCACCAGAGTTGCGGCGGTTCGACGCCAGCTGCCCCACAGGTGCGGCCGCGCGCCGCTGGGTCAGCGCAGTCGGGGTGCTGCCAGCCGGGCCAGGCTCTCATCCTTGTGCTGCCGCTCGTCGCAGCCGATCTGGCGAACCAGGTCAGCGACGCTGGCGAAGTGGCCGTAGCTGGCTGCCTCGGGGCAGTCCCACGGCCTGGTCTCCAGCTCGGGGTGCGCTGCCACGAAGGCCATGTACTCGTGCTCGGCGTGATCCTCGAAGTCGGCGTTCAGCCGGTAGCTGGCCGCCGGGACGATCAGGAACAGCAGCCAGGACAGCAGGTAGTACACGGTCGCGACGACCTGCGGCAGCAACCGGTAACGCAGCCAGCCCTGCCCCGTTCCCTCCCGGGCGGCGAGGTCGCTCATGATCAGCAGGTGCCACTCCTCGTTGTCCTGCTGGGCGCGGGACTCCTCGATCCGGTCGTGGATGCGGCGGGCCAGGCCGGTGTCGCGATGGACCCGGCTGATGGCAAGGTAGGCGATCCGTTCCCATGACTGGTACGGCACCCGGGCGATGAGCTCCAGCACCTGGTATTTCGCGAAAGACCCGGAACGGCCGTAGATGGGGTCCATGCCTTTGATGAGAAGCCGGGTCGCCAGGCCGTACCGGCGGCGCGGCGTGCGCAGGGTGTCGGCCTGCGCCCGGCGCAGCCGGGCGCTGTAGGCCCGCTCTTCGGCCTGGATGACGTCGGGATGGACTGCGGTATTCATACTGGTTCCCCTTCAGCGGCGACAGTTTCGCCGCGCCCTCGTTCACAGCCGGATCTAGCTGCATGCCAGCAATCATGGGCGACTGGGGGCTCGGAGTCGTCGGCTGAACGGCTCTTCTCGCCTGCCCGGGCGGCGCAGCCAGGCCGGCCGTCTCCTACTCCAGCTGGAGTACACGAGGCCGCGCGGAGTCGTCGCTTCCCGCAGCGCAGAACGTCCGCCAGGCTGACGCCGGCGGTCCCCGGTGCGCAGTGACGATGCGCCCACGGTGCCGATCGAAGGCGCTCGAGGAGGCGTACCCGGGCCGGTTCGATCTCAGTCGATCGGCTCGCGATGCACCCACTCGACGAGGTTGCCGGACGCGAGCGCCCGCACGCGCGCGGCGTACCGGGCGAGGTCGGCGTCGTCGAGGAGGTCGCGCCATTGGCCGCTCGTGCCGCGGCTGAAGAACGCGGCGGGATCGATCCAGTGCTCCGGACCGCCGCCGGGGACGGTCGTACCGGCCCTGCTGCGCATCGACTCGAACGTCGCCGCCTGGACCAGGCGGGGCCATCGGTGCTCCTCGACGTCGATGCGCAGGCGCGCGGCCAGCTGCCGCATCTGCCCCTCCAGGTCGGCCTTCAGGTCGTCGTAGTGCAGATACACGACGTCGAGATCGCCGGCGGCGTCCCGGAACGTCTGCAGGTGCTCTACAGTGCGCCGCAGCGACGACCCGACCTGCGTCGACGGCGTCTCGTCGTCGACCCACTGCCAGAAGCGGTCCCGCTCGTCGTCGGGGCGCGGCCGCGGTGGCCGCAATGGTCCGAGCTCGATACCGTCGATCGCGGCCGCCCGTTCGCGTTGGCTGCGGAACGCGCCGATGTCGGTGTTGTCGATATGGTGGTCCATCGACAGCCCCACGTCGCGCGGGTCCCGCCCGACGCAGATGTACGTGACGGCCGGATCGTTGGGTATCCCGTCGAGCGGCGTGTGGGTCTTGATGAACCGGCGGTGCGTCTGGGCTTCCAGGTCCGCGAACACGTCTGTGCGGGCGCGAGTCACCATGTCGATCCATGGCGAGAGCGTGTCCAGCGGGAGCGGGAGCTCCGGTTCCTGCAGTATGAGCAGGGCGCAGATCATCTGCGTCCACGTCGTCCCGCACTTTGGCGGGGTGCTGATGATGATGTCGCCGGGGCGGAGCTCGAAGCCGTCCCAGCGGCTGCTGTCGTACATACTCACCTGGTAGCGGCGCACGGCCTTCATCCTTGCAGCGGACCCGATCCCGTGAGGCCCAGATGATTGACCGAACGACATCCTGCCGAGGGCTCAAGACTGAGGTTCCGAAGGGCGTCGCGCAACACTACGTCGCGGAGCACCCGCCCATAATGTCGGATCTCGAACACTCCGCGAGGGTGTCATGAAGGCCAGAGGATGAGCGCCGAACGGCGGCGCGCGCGTCGCCATGGCCAGGCGCGGTCGGTTCGCCGTAGGGTGGGCGACTGGTGCTGTGCGATGATCGCGGGGTGACTGAGGACGAGGTCTTCGCCGGCATCGTGGAGCTGGCGGCGGCTGGGGAATACCGGGATTTCCGGTATCAGCTGCTTGGCCCGGCGGCTGAACCGTTGCGCAGGCTCCCGGATGGGCGGCCAGACCCAGCCGATCTCGGTCGTTTCCTGCGGGATCAGCCGCAATCGAGGCTGTTCCAGCGCGGCACCCCGGAGTACGCCGCGGCGCGTGACGGCGGCGCACTCGAGCCGCTGCCCGCGCTGGAACGTGCCGCGCCGGAGGCGGTCGCCGAGGCGGAGGAGGAGATCGGCTACCCGCTGCCCGTGCTGCTGCGCCGCCTGTACCTGGAGGTCGGGAACGGGGGATTCGGGCCGCGTGGAGGGATACCAGGGGTGCGCGGCGGCGCGGACGTGGGCTGGGACTGGCCGGACATTGTCGCGTTCTGCCGCGATGCGCGGGCCGACGAGCAGTGGTCCGCCTGGCCGTGGCTGGTACCGGTCTTCGACTGGGGATGCACGATCATGTCCCTGGTCGACTGCCGGGACCCGGAGGGCCGGATGTGGGCTTGGGAGGAAGGCCAGCTGATCTCGCTCCCGTCCCGCCAGAGCCTGGCCGGCTGGCTCGGCCTGTGGCTGCAAGGTCGGCTCACGCTGCCCGAGGGGACAGGACCGGTATCTCGCCGGACCTTCGCGACTGATCACGCCCACCCCGTCAACGATGCCCCACGAGCGGCCAAGCGCATCCAGGGCCCCGCAGCGGCCACAGCGGACCAGGTTACAATGAGTGACAACCTCCGCGAGAGGGAGTGACGAGATCGCCGATTCCGGCGCGCCATGCATCGCTTTCCGCCTCACGTGCGGCGCACTCCGAACGTCCATTATGTGGGCCTTCGAAGTTAGCCGGGATGGAGTTTAGGTCAGGTTACGGTTCGTGTCCGGCTTCTGGCTACAGTGCGTGACCGGTGGCGGTAGCCGCGGGTGCAGGCGATGCGGACGCGGCGTTGCTGGTTGTGCGGGTTGCGGAAGCCGTAGGCCTGGCGGGCTTCGAGCTTGGCGAGCCGGTTGAGGCTCTCGGAGGTTGCGTTCGTCACCCCGGTGATCACCGCGGCTACGATCTCGTTCTCCCACCGGGATATCGTGCGGGCGAGGGTGACCAGTTCGGGGATGTCGTCGTGCTGGGCGCACCAGTCATAGAAGGTGAACAGGCGGCCGCGCACATCGCGTTCGCACGGGGTGGAGCCGGTGATCCGGGCCCGCAGGTTCAGCGCGTCGCGGAGTTTTTCCTTGGCGATCCAGGCGGCCAGGATTTCCTGCCCGTACCGGTTGCCGCCGAGGGTGTCCATGATCTTGGTGAACTGGGCGGGTGCCAGGTTTTCCAGGTTCCGCACCAGCAGGCCCTTGATGCCGTACTCGGGATCGCCGGAGCGGCCGCGCCGCCGGTAGCGGGCGCGTACCACGCGGCGGCGCACGTCCCCGGCCATCTTGACCGCGAGCTGCACGACATGGAACAGGTCCGCGGTGAGGGTCGCGTGCGGCAGCATCCGGCGCACCGCCGAGGCATAGATGCTGCACAAGTCGATGCAGACGACCTGGACCGCGTCTCGCCAGGCGGGGGTGGCGCCGGCCAGCCAGTACGCGGCGTCATCGGCGGTGCGGCCCTGCACCTGCCCCAGCAGCCCCTGCTGGCCGTCCAGGTCGAAAAAGCAGGTGTGCCACCGGTCCGCGAGCAGCAGGTACTCATCGACGGCGAACCGGGCCCGGCCCCTGCGGTGCTCATCGATCCCCAGGTGCGCCACCGGCGCCGGAACCTGGTCCAGCACCGGGTCCGCCGCAGCCGCGAACGCGTCATGCGCCACCGGCCAGGAGATCCCGGCGTGCCGGGCCGCCTCCGCCGGCGTGATCCCCCGCCCGGTAACCTCGTGCGCGGCCTGCTCCCGCAGCCGGGCGGTGATCCGGCACCGCGCCGGCACCTGCGGCACCCACTCGGTGAAGGTCTTACGCGGGCACTGCCGGTTCCCGCACTTACGCCGGACCTTGACCCAGTGCAGGTCCACTGCATCACCCGCCCGGCGCGCATCCCGCGGCCGGGTCACCACCGTCTCATGCACCCGGTCCGAGACCGTGCCGCACTCCGGGCACGCCGCCGCGTCCGGGTAACCGGTAACCACCCATACCTCAACCGCGCCGCCGGCTCCTGCCTCCGTATCAGTGACCCGCAGGCCCTCCACGCCGAACAGCGCGGACGCCGTATCGTAGACCACGATGCCCGCGGCTTTCTGATGACCTTGATGTCCTGTGGTAAGGCCCAAGATCGTAGGAGCCGCGAGCTCCCCGCCCATTGCGACACGCCGCAGCGCGGCAGATCACTCAACCGGGCAAAGAACCGCGGGCACGCTCAGCAACGACACGGCTTCACGCAACGTAATCGAAATACGACAGCGTCCCGGTTAACTTTGTAGAGCCCATTATGTACGGCTGGCGTTATTGAGCAGGCGCTCTGTCCGCGGCATGAGAGTGCTGTCAATCAGAGATGGATTTAGTAAGTTTCAAGTTGATTCTGTCATTGGGTGACGTCGCACCTACCAGGCGACCTGCCAGCCCATTGTAGCCACAGCAGACTTGGCTGGCCGTGGGAAGAACGGCAAGGCGTAACCGCGCTTTTCCGAGCCCGCCCGGTCAGAGCGGAAATTCGCCTATAAGGAGATACTGGCTTTGGGCGTACTGGGCCCGGATAATTTAACCTCTCGCTGACAGCCGACAATTGACAGTCTTCGGAATTCATTTCGTACCCGCCTGTCAGCTGGAGTCGTGTCCGCAGACTGGGCGACGTTAGGTGTCGCTCCTTTTACCGTTACCTGATTTCGGCTGCCAGGTATCCAAATAGCAGCGCCTCGTTCACGCAGCACTTCTGGAGTTCGCTTAGATGCACACTCTCGTTCTCGCAGTGCGCCTTGCTCTCCGGGTCATCAACACCAGTCAGCAGCAGCGCCATGTCGGGATACACCTCCGCAAGGGCGGCAACCAGCGGTAGCGAACCACCGCTGCCTGCCTCGACCGGAGCAGAGCCCCACGTCTCCACGCAAGCACGGCGAAACGCGTCAAAAGCGCCCCCAGACGGATTGATATGAAATGGTTCGCCCAGGTGGTCTCGGGTAACGGTCACTTCCGCATTCCAAGGTGCCTGACGCTTCAGGTGCTCTGTCAAGGCCAGAAAGGCCCGTCCGGCGTCGTCGCCAGGCGCCAGACGGACGCTGATGCTGGCCCGGGCCCATGGCACGATTTTGTGAGCCGCGCCAGCCACGGGCGGAGCGTCGATCCCGAGGACGGACAAGGCAGGATGCGTCCAGATCCGCTCGGAAAGCGTGCCTTCGCCAAGGATCTGGACCTCGGGCCTCAGGCCGGTCACCTTCCGCAAGCGAGACTCATCCATATCCGTGCCGTGCGGGGCGCCCTGGTGCAGGCCCTTGATGGCCACATTGCCAGCCTCGTCGTGCAGTGTCGAGATAAGTCTGCATAGGACGGTGAGCGCGTCCGGCACCAGCCCGCCATATTTGCCGCTATGCACCGCGTGATCGAGGGTGCGCACTTCGACCACGCAGTCGGTAATGCCTCGGAGGGATGTGACGAGAGTCGGTTGTCCGATGGCCATGTTCGAGCAGTCCGCGATCACGATGGCGTCGGCTTGCAGCAGATCCTTGTGGACACTCAGGAACTCGGGGAGGTGGGTTGAGCCTGTTTCTTCCTCACCTTCGATGAAAATAGCGAGGTCAAGCGGCAGTTGGCCCGCCCATGCCTGCACGGCTGCCGCGTGCACGGCGATTCCCGCCTTATCGTCGGCAGTACCTCGTCCGAACAAGCGCCCATCGCGTTCGGTCGGCTCGAATGGTAGTGAGTCCCACAGGTTCGCAGGACCAGGCGGCTGGACGTCATGGTGGGCGTAGAGCAGAAGCCTCGGCGATCCGGCCGGTCCACTGATGGTGCCGTAGACCGCAGGATGTGAGCGGGGTATTTCCAGCAGTCTGGCGTCGCTGAATCCCGTATTTTTCAACCAAGCTTTGGTGGCCAAAGCCGAGCGCCGTACATGCCGAGGATCGAACCCGGCCGCGCTAACCGACGGTATGCGAACGAGGCTGTCAAGCCTATCCCGAATCAGTGGAAACGCAGACTCGACAGCAGCCCGGGCCGCCACCGGGCTCAGCTCAGCTGGCAAACAAACCTCGGCCTTCCGCAGCGGCCCTCCGTAAGGCCGGGTCGCTTCGAGCTACCGTTGGGCTAAATACTCTCCATCTAGATGACAATACGCAGATCGTACCCATCGATCAATGAATCCTGCTCTGCACACGCGCGTCAGGACCCAAAAAGAACTTCGAAGTCTCGCGGTACGCATAAGCACCTTTAAGCACAGCAGTAACTACTATCCGCTCACGGCCGGGCGGGAATTGGCCGCTGGCGCGCTGTTTGCGCTTGACTGACCCGCAAGGTAAGTATCGTGATAGTCGACCGTGCAGACAAGCACGTCACGCTGAGCGCTCCCGCCGTCTGGATTTACCAGCGGCGTAGCACCGTGTTTGAATACCTTGTCCTCGAAGATAATGATATCGCCGGGGTTCAGCTGCTGACGCAACACCGGTGAAGATTGCACGTCGCCGTCATCCGTCACGTCTTCAGGGACATAAAGGTATGTTTCGGCACCTTCTCCGATTCGGTCTAGTACGTAGATAATGATGAATTCTTCATTGTCATGGTGTGGTTTCGTCACAACTTTGGTGAAGGTCCGGAACAGGTTCACGCCGAACGTTCCGCAGTCTTGCCGTCGGCCCGTCGGCACCAACTGAAGGAATGCCTGAATGAGGTCTCGGGCCAGAGCATCGTCTAGGAGTTCAACGCGGGTATGCTCTCGTCTGCCTGCAATACCCGCACGGTCGGTGATCGTGATCACATCGTGTCGTTGCAGGCTGAGATGACCGGCTTGCCATTGGTAGCGGACGACATCTCGGGCTCGGAGGCGGTCCACCGGCCAGTCGCCCTCGTCATGCCGGAGTGTCCAGTCGTTGAAGTACGTTTGGCCGAAATTCGACCGAAGCTTCTCTGGAAGACCGATGGACCGGTCGCTGGTCAGCGCATAGGCCTGGCGGCTCAAAGCAGACCAGACATCTCTATGACCGTCGGATACGGCCAGTGTTGCGTCATTGCTCACAACGGTACCTACAGACGTGGAAGAAGGGAGTCGGCTATACGGGCTTAAGGCAACCGATCCCGGTAGTTAATGTGGAGTAGGACAAACCTGAGAGCTGGATTCTAAGCCCTAGGAGAGCATCGAGTCCCGGATTTCACGCATGAGGGCTCGCGAGTCCTCTTCGGTCAGTGAGGCCTGCACCAAGGCGTCGTGAGCGGCACGGTATTTCCTGACTTGCTCCGTATCTTCCACACTGAAAAACCCGGCATGGGTTTCAATATGGACGATATCGGACTCGCCTGCGTCCTTGTACTCGAAGTAGGCGTACATGCATGTCATCGAGAACGTCGGCTTGGCGTCGAATGGGAGTACCCGCAGGGTGACGTTGGGTAGGACGGAACGCTCAGCCAATTCGTCAAGCTGCTCACGCAGGACGGCGGGAGATCCAACCACTTGGCGGAGGCTGGACTCGTGCGTCACGGCGACCAACCTGAGCGGCTCCATGTGCTCCCGGCCACGCAGTGCTTCCTGGCGCCGGAGCCGGACGGCCAGGAGCTGCCGGATATCACTTTCCGATCGGTGCTCCATGTCACGGAAAACCGCCCTAGCATAGTCCAGGGTCTGCAGCAGGACCGGAACAAAAGGTATTGTGTATACACGAGCAACGGAAGCGTCCACCTCGTAGGCCAGGTGCGCGTCGAGCCCTCCGATGACCCCGTCATCATAGTTTGTCCACCACCCGCGGAGTTGGGCGGCCTTTACCCATCGCTCCAAGCGGGCGGCCAGCGGCGTGCCCTCAATCCCGTAGTATCTGATGATGTCTCTGATGTCGCGCGGAAGCGGCTTGCCCTGCGCGTTCTCGAGCCGGGACAGCTTGCTCGAAGACATCATCAGGTCCTCGGCGGCTTCAGACAAGAGTTTGCCGCTGTCTTCTCGCAGCTTCTTGACAGCGGCGGCGATACCGCGTCGCGGTCCTAGCGGGCCTGTCACCCTATCCACGGCGCACCACGCTTCCCGAAACTGACGCTGCCAGACGGGTGGCGCGCATCTGGGAATCCCACTGTGCAACCCTACAACGGGAGACGTCCTGGCCGCATCGAAAGTTTAGCTTAATCTGGAGAACATGTCCGACCGTTAATCCCCTTGATCGATACCAATTTTTTACTATAACTACTCAGTTATAAAGTATACCGCGATCAAGCCCGCAAATCAGCCGTCTACGCACACATGCTGTTTTAGGCTGCACTGTAATGGGAATCCCATATGTGGACTTGCAGGCGAAGTCTCGAGGCAGGTATCTCATGACCCGGAAGCACCTACTTCCCGAACCGCCACCTTCCCCGGATGCAAGAGCGCCCGAGCACACGACATCTTCAATGCGGGCTACGGCCGTCCGGCTGTGACTCGCCCGGCAATTCAGGTCCGCCGCATTCAGCTGACCAGAACCGTGGACGCGCTACGGGTCGATGCGCCCACAACGGCCCAGCACTTTTCTTACCCCGCCCGCAGCCTGTCCGGACCATAGGGATGTGGCAGATATGCCTCGCCATACCATTCATGCAAACTTGATCAAGTTCTGGGACTTGCCGCTCATCCGGAGAAGCCCTGATGTCACGGCGCTGACGCAGCAACTGTTCGCCACCGACACGATTCCGCAGCCACGCGAGCGTGGAGGAAGCCTGACGTGCAGGTTTCTTGTCGCGGTCGATATCGAGGGATTCAGTCGGCGGGCGGCGGCCGGACAGGCAAGGGTTCAAGACGACCTCGAGCGTGCTATGGCACGGGCAGCGGCGAGCACGGGCCTGGATCGTGGACGCTGGTATCGCCAGCCGCGCGGGGATGGGGAACTCGATGTGCTACCTGAGGATGTCGACGGACTGTCCCTAGTCGCCCGCTACCCCCGTGAGCTGGCAGCAACGGTGGCCGCGGTCAACCGCGCCCAGAACGGGGAGCCACGGCTGAGGGTTCGGATGGCCATTCACCACGGGGCTGTGGCCCCGGGACGTTTTGGTCCCGTGGGGACGGCGCCTGTCGTAATTTCGCGGCTAGTTGACGCCGAAAGCGTCCGTCAGCGGCTCCGCCTGCACAACGATCTCGATATCGCACTGATTGTTTCTTCCTATGTGTACGATGAGGTGATCCAAAGCAGGCTATGCGATCTCAATCCCGAATCTTTCCGTCGTACGACTATAAAAGCAAAAGGCATGGCCTACGCCGGTTACCTGTATCAAGACAACTTCTCCCCGCGAGATCAGGTGGCTTCCGGCGCTACGGAAGCAGCTTTGACGCACAACCGACAGTCCTGTCAGACGATCCCTTAGCCGCTGAATCTGCTGGTCAATTCCAGGCATCTGCTTCTGCTGCCAGGAGTTCACCTTAATGGCTTCTGCGACCATTAGCGATATGCAGGTCATCGCATAAGTCCCGGGGTCCCAACGCAATGCCAGCGGCTTAAGGCGAAACGGCTGGGCGTTGGTTCCATATTTGGTTGCGCTGTGTGATAGTTCCTGGCCGCAGGCTTGTTGTCAGGTTTCCTGCGAGATGGGCGAGGCTCCGGATAGAAGAGAGATTGCCTAGATCTACTCTTCCCGACCGGAGCCTCACGTGTCTTCTACCCTGTCCCTTCCCGTGCCGTGCCTGTTTCGGCGGGGGTGATCGTCGCGGTGCCCGCGGAGCTGCTGGCCTAGCCGCTGAAGAGCGGCAGGGACCTGGGGGACGCGGACCGGTCCGCGCTGGTCATCGGGGGCACGGAGAAGATCCGCACGGGCGGCGTGGTCGTGTTCTGCAAGGTGGTCGCGGTCGCGGAGGCGCAGGTCAGGAGGGATGGGCAGGTCCGGGCGAAGGGCAGCCCGGTGCATCACCGACGCTGGGACCGCTGGAGGCAGCGGCCGGGCCGGGTGCTGTCGGCGCGATCGCCGGGCGGGCGCCGCTGGGTGCCCGGTTCGTGAAGGGGGAACGGGAGAGGCTGCTGGCCCGGGCGTTCATGATCCGGGTGATCGTCTTGATGACGCTGATGCCGGATGCGCGGGTCCCGGACGTGATCGCCGCGCTGGCCGGGGACCTGGTCCTGGTGCCGTGGGCGCGGCCGTGGCGGCCGGCGTCGGCGCGGTCGGCCGGGGACTGGCGCAACGCCCTCGGCCCGGTCCCCCTGGAACAGCTGCGCGACCTCGTGCTGGGGTCGGCCTGGCGCGGGCACCGGGAGGGCGGCTGCCCCGGCGCGGTCACCACCGGGACGAAGCGGCCGCTGCGAGCGGGATCGCTGGACGGGACGCTGCTGCGGGTGCCGGACACGCCTGCGAACAGGGCGTTGTTCGGCACTGTAGGCACTGGCGACGATTCCAGCCCGTACCCGTGCCTGCGGGCACTGCCGCTGACCTGCTGCTCGTGCCGGGCACTGTTCGCGATGCCGGCTGGCCCGGCCGGGTCGGACAAGGCGGCCTCTGAGCAGCGGCTCCTGGACGGGGCCATGGACCGCTTCCCGGCCCTGTCCGACCCGGGATGGATCTGGCTGATGGACCGCAACTACCACGGGGCGCCCCGGATCGCGCGGATGATCCAGTCCACGCACGTGCTGATCCGGCTCAAGAGCGACATCCCGCTGGAGCGGACCTCGCGGATCCTGCCCGGCTGCTCCTATGAGGCGGAACTGTCCGGCGACGGCGTCACCGTGAAGGTCCGGGTGATCGAGTACTTCGCCGACGTGGAAGGCCAGGACGTCCCGGAGATGTTCTGCCTGGTCACCGACCTTATGGACTGGGAGGACTACCCCGCCGCCGAGCTCGCGGCCCTCTATAAATGGCGGTGGGACGGGTCAGAGACCGCGCTGCGGGAGGCCAAGGCGCCGCTGCGCGGCGCCGGCCCGGGCACCGGGCCGATGCTCCGCTCCCGCTCCCCGGACCTGGTCGCCCAGGAACTCGCGGCCTGGGCCGCCGGCACCGGGATGACCCGCGGCGTCCTCCTTGATGCCGCGCTCGGCGCCGCTCCGCAGGGAAAGGGAAAGCGTGCCGGGCTCACCGTCCGGCCCCGGGACCTGTCCTTCGCCCGCGCCGTCCGCGCGGTCGTGTCCGCGATCCGCCTCGGCCGCGACAGCTACCAGGCCGTGACCAGCCAGATCGCGGAATACCGGAATGTCGTTGACCGGAACCGGCACCGTGATCGCAAGTCCAAATCCCCCTCGCCCTTCGCGCACGCGAGGCCGGCGGACACCGTCACCCGGATCGCCCCCGCCGTCATCACCATGGCCAACAGTCCATCCTGACCTGCTAAACAAAGGCCACCCGAACGAGGAGCCCGCCGGACCGTGGACCCGGCCGCCGCCGGCACGACACGCCGTCCTCCAGCACGCCCGCCGAAGGAAACTACCCGCAGTAACCAAAGCAGGAACTAGCCACAACCGGTCAAACACCTAAAGCCCACGGCATTGGGTCCCAACGTGCGCTCATCGCATGTGAGTGAGCTGCAAGGCGGGCCATGGGGCCGAGAGGCGCACAGATCAGCCGATTCAGCGCGGCACGGACAGCACCGCGGGAGGTCGCGGCTGTCATGCATATCGGCGGGACTGCGTGCGGCGACCTCAAGCACCGTCGTTACGCATCGTAACGGCGGTGCTCGAGCGCAAGCTACGTGATCGCCGAATTTGCGCGGCCTGGAGTCGGCTCCGCTTGCTTTGCTGACCCTGCGCAGATCAGCCAGTTTGCGTACGGCCGCGGGCGCTTTGGCTCATGGCGGGTTTTTCCGCGGGAACTCCGGGATGGCGGCCTGGCGATCCGGCCATCTGCGTCGCTGCCTCGCGGCATGCGTCCAGCCGAACTCGGGTACGGGCAAGAGCGAACCCCCGCTACCACATAGGAGGTCACCGCCATGGACCCCAAGGGCGCGCAGACCGCATTCGTCTACACGACCTACATCCAGGCGACTCCCGAGCGCGTGTGGCAGGGCCTCACTGACCCTGCGCTGATGAAGCGCTACTGGCGGCACCAGACGGCTGGTCCGAAGACGTTCCATTCCGACTGGAAGAAGGGCTCCGCCTACGAGATGGCGCACGACGAAGCCGGACTGGTCGTACGCGGCCCGGGCCAGGTGATCCTTGAGGCCGATCCGCCCCGCCGGCTGGCCTACACCTGGCACACGATCACTCCTGAGTGGGCCGCGGCAGTCGGCATGGACGAGGCGACCGCCGCGGCCTGGCGCGCCGAAGCCCGCTCCAAGGTCGCCTTCGATATCGAGGATGTCGGCCACGGTGTTGTCAGGCTTACCGTCGCCCACGACGGTTTCGCGCCCGGCAGCGCAGTGCTGCCGGCCATCTCCGAGGGATGGCCCGCTGTCGTGGCCAGCCTGAAGACCCTGCTGGAGACGGGGTCGTCTTTGCGCACTTCGTAAACCGGCCGCCGCGCCGCAGGTCCGGCTCGCCGGTGGCCGGGGCAAGGGACGCCTGGGAGGCGCCGGGCTTTGCCCCGGTCCTGGCCGCTACCCCGGGCCTCGGCCCATCGAAGGAGTACCCGGATGGAGTATGACTCGTGTCGGCAGGGGCGAGAGCCCAGGGGTGGTGGTGTGGATGGGTGATGAGCCCAATGCCCGGGCGTGGGTCAATGCGGACCAGGCCGCGGGGGAGTTCCGGGTCAGGTACGCCGAGCTGTTCGATGCCGAGGCACGCCTGCATGAACAGCGGCTGCATGAGGTCGCCAACGTCGGTGCCGCCGAGCATGTGCTCGATATCGGCTGCGGGACGGGCCGGTCCACCCGCGCTGCGGGCCGTGCCGCGGCCGCGGGAACTGTCCTTGGAGTGGACATTTCCGCGTCCGTGCTCGAACTGGCCCGGCGGCTGACGGACCGGGAAGGCCTGCGCAACATTTCCTACCGGCTGGCCGATGCTCAGGTGGACGGCCTGGGGCCGGCTCGCTATGACGTGTGTATCAGCTGTTTCGGCGCGATGTTCTTCGCTGACCCGGTGGCGGCGTTCACCAACATCGGGCGCGCGCTGCGCCCCGGCGCGCGCATGGCGCTGCTGGCCTGGCAAGCCCCCGAGCGCAACGAGTGGTACAGCGAGATCGACCAGGCCATCGGCGGCGCTTCTGCGCGCGGCGCCCGGATGTTCTCACTCGCCGGCCAGCACACGACCGCCGGGATACTGACTGCGGCCGGGTTCACCGACGTCGCCTTCACCGACGTGCGCGGGCCCGTCTATTACGGCGCGGACAGCGCGCAGGCCTACGATTTCGTCACCGGCCTGCGGGCCACCAAAGACATGCTGGCCAGCCTGGATCCGGCCGCCGCCGAGGACGCGCTGCGCGGGCTGCGCGCCACCCTCGCCGGGCACACCACCCGCGACGGCGTGCTGTTCGGGGCGCGCACCTGGATCATCACCGCGCGGAGACCGCGCTGGCCGCATGAGTGATCTGGAGACTCTCGCGCCAGAACCCGGCACGCCAGATCGACCTGTTACGGCGCGGCTCAAGCGGATCACCTTGACACCTACGTCGCCGCGCATACCGGCGGATACGGCGTGAGCTGGGTCCGCCCCGTAGTTACAGTCCGTGGTCGTCTGTCTGGCTGTCTCGAGGCACTGCCGCTCACCGCCAGCGCCGCCATTGCGGCGCTGCCGGCGGCGGTGACGCGGCCAGGCCGGCCGTGACCAGGCGCGGACAATGACGGCCGTGTTCTAGGCAGTGCCGGAAACCATAGTCCTGCGCTGGCAATCACCATCCAGCGAGCAGGACGCTGCCTGGCCGTCTGGCAATGTTGCCGTCATGAGTGATGGCCCGGGCATGGTGACGATCCTGCGGTCCCGCTACGGCGGCACCTACGAGCCAGGCGAGTGGATCGCATTCGCCTGCTGGCCGGACGACATTCCGCCTGGCTGGAACGCCGATGACCTGGCTTGCGCGGAGTTCTTCGCAAGCCGTACGCGGGAGATCGGGGGCGGGGCTACACCACAGGAAGCCTACGCAGATCTTCTCCGGCTGCTCAGCGAGCGCCGGCGCAGCCCAGGCTCCTTACGCAGTGCAATTACCGGTGTGGAGCGTACGCGGTCCGAGCGCCGAATCGCGCGCTGGGCCGACGAGGGACTGGGGAGCGTGTATGCGCGCAGATCATGTGCTCGGCCAGCCGTCCATGGTACCCAGCCCGCATCGGGTGCTCTTGTGCTGGCCTTCTAAGCTTTGCCGTTGTGACGGCGAGCTTTGATCCCGTGGCGTATAACCGTGCCGCCTGGGACCGCGAGGTGGACAACAGTAACGAATGGACCCGGCCGGTCGGGCCGGAGGTCATCGCCCGGGCACGGGCCGGTGACTGGTCCGTCGTCCTGATCGGCTACCAGGCAGTGCCGCGCGGCTGGTTTCCGGCTGAACTGGCCGGCGCCGAGGTGCTGTGCCTGGCTTGCGGCGGAGGGCAGCAGGGGCCGGTACTCTCGGCGGCAGGCGCGGCCGTGACGGTACTGGACAATTCGCCGCGGCAACTGGGCCGCGACCGGGAGGTCGCCACCCGCGAGGGACTGGCCGTCCGTACCGTGCTTGGCGACATGCGCGACCTGAGCGTGTTCCCCGATGCCAGCTTCGATGTCGTCTTCAACCCGGTGTCCAACGTGTTCTGCCCCGAGCTTGCACCGGTCTGGCGGGAGTCATTCCGCGTGCTGCGCCCCGGCGGGATCTTGATGGCCGGGTTCCTGAACCCTGACATCTTCATTTTCGACATCACGGCGCTGGAGGAGCGGGGTGAGCTCATAGCGCGCCACCAGATCCCGTTCAGTACCCTTGATCTCCCAGACGCCGAGCGGCAGCGCTCATACGGGACCGGGCCGATCGAATACAGTCACTCACTCACCGGGCAGATCGGCGGCCAGCTCGCGGCAGGCTTCACCCTGACCCACCTGGAGGAAGCCCCGCACCACGCGGATGCCACCGCCCGGTACATGCCTGGTTACTTCGCCACCCGGGCCATCAAGCCGTAACCGCAGCCCGACCGGAAAACGCGCGAGCCCGCGGACAAACACGCCCCGTTACCAGCGCAGAAAGACTGATCCGCGCGGCTCAATAACCTCTCCCGAGCAGGACGATAGCCGCACCGAACGGCGGGTACGCGCGCGGTGTCCTACCGTCTGAATGACTGAGCGTGATGGTGCTGGCGGCCTGATATGCGTAACGCTCATCTACACCCGCTGCATCGCAAGCGGGGTGTCGCCGGCGAATGCCCTCAGCGGGCAGGTGGGCGCCTTCGATTAGCCAGCCGCCCGAACTGCCCGCCGGCTACAGACCGCTGGCGCGGGAGGTCCGCTGTCAAGCCCGAACCACAGGCTGGGCTGACTGGGGTACCGGGAAGCAAGCCCGCTGGCGGCTTCTGGACGAACGGCCTGCCGGTCGAACTGCCCGAAGTCAACCCGCGGCTCATCTCGTTCCCTGCGCGGAGCATTTGCTCCTCTAACTGAGGCTTTCCCGCGACAATGCCCCGTGACGGGCACCTGAGGCATTCCCGCGCTTGTCATGTCGGTCTAGCCGTCCAGGTCAGCCGGACGGATTAAATACGGCCAGCCCGGGCAGCTATCGTGCCGGAGCGCCGCGGGCCGCTCGTTTCGGTGAGTGTCCGCGTGCGTGCCCTGAGCGGCGCGGGGCACGCACCACGGCGTTACATGGGCGCAGCCGGGCGAGTAGCCCGTCTGAGCCTGACCGGACGACAATGTTAGCTGCTTAATTGAGGATTTCTGTAATGAACAGCTTTATGGCCAGTGATCAGGCCTCTGTGAGTGTTTCCAGGCTGCTGGCGTTCCGGGCTGAGAACGTGCGCTCGTTCCGGGACGAGCTGGAACTGCCGATGCTCGCGATGGCCCTTGCCGATGAGGGCGTGCCGCGCTCGGTGATGTGGCACGAGGGTGGCCGTCCCGTCCAGGTGCTCCCCGCCGCTGGCATCTTCGGGGCGAATGCCTCGGGGAAGAGCAACGTGCTCCGCGCCATGAGCGACATGCGTCGGCATGTGCTGTACTCGTTTAGCCACGGTGACCCGGAGAGCGGGATGTCGCGTAGCGCGTTCCGCCTGGATTCTGGCAAGGAGAAGGGTTCGTCGCGTTTTGAGGTAGACCTGATCCTTCACGGGATCTGGCACCAGTACGGCTTCGTCATCGATGACGCTCAGGTGCTTGAGGAGTGGGCATACCGCTATCCGCGCGGCAAGGCTGCACTCGTGTTCCGCCGCGAGGGGTCCGATGTCATGCTCGGGCAGCGCAACCGCGCCAAGGGACGCGCGGTCCTGGGAATCCTCCGGCCGAATTCCTTGCTCCTTTCTGCGGGAGCCGCCGCGAACCATCCAGACCTGGCACCTATCTGGCGATGGTTCGCAGACAATCTGCTGCTGGCTGAGGCCTCAAGCCGTGGACGCCGCTGGGCTTACACCGCGGGCATGCTTCTGCACGAGCAACACCACGATCAGGTTCTCGGCCTCCTGCAGGCCGCGAACCTCGGAATCACCGACGCGCGAGTCCGCGAAGCCGACCCTGAGCTTCTCGAGCGCATCAAGCGTGCCACGAGGGTCACCCAGGGACGAGAGAACGAGCTCGAAGACAGGGACTCCGAGGCCAGCATCCTTGAGCCGGGAGTCGTACTGAGCCATCGCGGACCGGCCGGAACCGTCGAGTTCAGCGCTGACGAGGAATCGCACGGCACTATGGTGTGGTTCGGGCTCGCCGGCCCGGTAGTCCGCGCGCTCGCCAGCGGCAGCGTCCTGCTGGTCGATGAGATCGAGGCCGGCCTGCACCCTGCTCTGGTCAGGCAGCTAGTGCGACTGTTCCAGGACCCGGAAACCAACCCCAGAGGAGCGCAGCTCATCTTCAACTCACACGAGGCATCGCTGCTCGGTGACTCCGGCGAGGAACGCGTTCTCGGCCGCGACCAGGTCTGGTTCACCGAGAAAAATGACGATGGCGCAAGCAGGCTATACGCGCTTTCTGACCTGCGCCCGCGCATCGATGAGGCGATCGGCCGCAGGTACCTGGCGGGCAAGTACGGCGCCACCCCGATCCTCGCGGATAACGACTTTGCGGAAGTCGCAATTAACGCTGCCGGCGACCCCGAGTAAGCCCTAGGGCGACGGCGTCGCCCCCTCCGGCGCGGCCCGCTGCGCCATCCGGGGGGAGGTGACCGGCAGCGGCCCGCCGCCCCGCAGGCTCCAGCCGAAGGTCGAGTTCCAGCTGCCCGGCCGCGATCCGCTGCTGCGCCGCCGCCTTCAACGCCTCCAGTTCCGCCTCATCGTCCGCCGAGTTGAGGTGCTCATCTCCCGAAATGCAAAGCTAGAGGTCAGCGCGGCGTCCTCCCGGCGCACCCGTAATGGTGACTCAAGTCTAGATGAACGATGCCCGCAACGTCTGACGCCCGAAGACGAGCTACGCCACGATCCGTAGTCGGTATGCCATCTCAGCCGCGGCGGATATGATCTCGGGCCCAGGCCAGGGCCTGTGTCTCCCGGCTAGGCGCTTTACTCTTGTCGGGTGAGTCCGGTCAGTTCTGCGCTGCGGTGCCACATCTCGTCTCGCGCGGCGGGGTTTCGGGCGAGGTCGGACGGATCGGGGTATTCGAGGTTTCCGCGGACGAGGGAGGCGTAGACACGGTCGGCGGGAGGGGTGAACGTGCCGTCTGCGAGCTGGGCGAGGGTCTGGCCGGCGTGTTCGGGCGTGTTCATGTAGAGCGCGGGCCGGAACCGGCTGAGCAGCATGAAGACGGGCCGGAGCCCCTGCATGAGGACCCTGGCGGCTGCCGGGGCGCTGCGGGACAGGCCGGTGCCTCCGGTGAGGCCGGGGTTGAACGCGATGCTGGTGATGTGGCGTTCCGCCGTCTCCGGGAGGACGGCGATTTTCTCGGCGGTGAGCAGGTTGCCGAGCTTGGATGCCGAGTAGGCGACAAGGGACGAGCCGCCCGGGCGCGCCCAGGCGTCGATGTCGAGGCTCCTGGGCGCGCTGCGGATGACACGGGGATCATGGGTGTCGCTGGTGGTCAGGATGACCCGCCCGCCGTCGGCGACGGCGGGCAGCAGGAGCCGGGCGAGCAGGTAGTGCGCGAGGTGGTTGACCGCGAAGGTCAGCTCGTAGCCGTCGGCGCTGCGGGCCCTGGTGTTCATGAACTGGGTGCCCGCGTTGAGGACGAGCACGTCGACCGGGTCGCCGTCCAGCCGGCCGAGGACGGCGGCGGCGAAGGCGCGGACCTCGGCCAGGGAGGACAGGTCGAGCGGGAGGACCTCGGTGCCGGGGCTGGCTGGCCGCGCGCTGGAGGGGCGCGCGCCGATGAGCGCGCGGGTGCCGGGTTGCGCGGTCAGGTGCTGGAGTGCGTGGGCGCCGATTCCGGAGGTGGCGCCGGTCATCACGATGGTGCGGGTGCGTTCGGGCATGGTGGCAGGTCCTGTTCGGTGCAGAGGGAAAGGTCAGCTGAGGCCGGCGAGGTCGCCGGGGGTGAGGGTGAGCGTCCGCGCGGCGATGTTCTCCTCGAGGTGGGCGATGGTGCCGGTTCCCGGGATCACGAGGATGCTGGGCGAGAGGGCAAGCGCGTGCGCCAAGGCGACCTGGGCGGCGGTCGCGCCGCGGCGCCGGGCGACAGCGGCGTAGCGCTCGTCGCGTGCGGTGCCCCGCCCGCTGCCCAGCGGGCCGAAGGGGACGAACGCGATGCCTTCCCCGGCGGCCCGGGCCGCGAGGGCCGCCTCGCCCGCGTTCGCGGGGTCGTAGAGGTTCTGGATGGCGGCCACGGGCGCGATGCGCTGCGCTTCGTCCAGGTGGTCCTGGTCGACGTTGCTGAGTCCGAGGTGTCGGATGAGCCCTTCCTCCCGGAGCCCGGCGAGGATCTCGAAGCGCTCGGCGAGTGACTCGCCGTGAGGGGGCTGGTGCCAGCCAATCCGCAGGTATACCAGGTCAAGCCGGCTGACGCCGAGCGCGGTCAGGTTGGCCTCCACGGCCGGGCGGATATCGGCGGCGCCGCCCTGGGCGGGACCGTCGGGGCCCATCACGGGCCCCGACCTTGGTGGCGATGACGAGCCCGGCCGGATAGGGCGCGAGGGCTTCGCGGATCAGGTCATTGGCGCCGGTGGCGCTGTCAGGGGTGCGGTAGAAGTCGGCCGTGTCGATGTGGTTCACGCCGAGTTCGGCCGCCCGGCGCAGCACCGCGCGCGAGGTGTCCAGGTCCCGGGCGGCGGCATCGCGCAGCCCGTTGCGGGTCAGCCGCATCGCGCCGAAGCCGATGCGGTCGACCGGGAGGTCGCCACCGATGGGAAATGTGGCCTGATTCGGATCGCTCATGCGGACGGGCCTTCCTGTGACTGGATCGCCTGGAGCCGACGAGCCACGGTAGTATCAGTTGATAGGAATATAGTATCAATTGATAGGAATGTCGGTGCCGGATGCCCCCGAACCCCTGAGCGAGGAGCTTCTGTTCGCGTTCGGCGGGATCTCCAAGGGGCTGCGCGAGTGGGTGCGGTCACGCCTGGGGATCGAGCCGGGCGTCACCGTCGGCCGTGCGGGCCTGCTCCTCGGACTGCTGGAACGCGGCGAGCCGGTCAGCATGAGCGCCTTCGGGGCCGCCCACGACCTCACGCCGCGGAGCATGACCGTGCTCGTCTCAGGACTTGAGCGGGAAGGCCTCATCCAGCGCTCAGCTCATCCGCGCGACGGCCGCGTCACCCTCCTGTCGCTTACGGCGGCCGGGCGGGCCATCGCAACTGAGCAACTGGTCCCCGCGCGCAAAGAAGCCGCCGCGCTCTTCAACGACCTGTCGGAACGAGACCGGGCTGAGCTGCTACGGCTGATCCGCGAAGTTGACGGCCACCTGGCCCGGCGCGGGATCGAGACGCCGACGCCACCCGCGAACTGACTGAACCCGGCCCGTTGTCGCCTCGGTCTCGGTTAATCCGGCCCGTCCCGCCTGGCCCAGGCAGAGACGATCTCGGCTGCCAGCCAGTGTCCGAGCAGTTCGGCTTCGGTTGCTGTGCTGGTGCCTTCTTCGCGCTGGCTGGCGCCGCGGGCGAGCAGGAACGCGGTCATGTCTGCGTGCAGGGCTCGCCCGCCCCGGTATGCCGGTCGGCCTCGGCATGGATGGCGCGGCGGAGCAGGGACCATCCGTCGCCGTTGTCATCTTCGGTGTCGTGACCTTTGTCGAGCAGGTCGCGCAGGCGGTTCAGGTCGTAGTCCACAACGGCCTGACGAGCCGGGGAAAGCGACGGATGGTGCCTAACTGCCCTCCGGCCGCCGACGTACTTGCGCACCATCTGGTAGGAGACATCGTCCGCCCCGTGCCTGGTGACGAGTTCGCGGTAGATGCTGATGACGGGCCGGGGCTTCGGCGGGAAAGCCTGCATCTCGCCCCGGAGCATATCTTGCCGGAAGCACGTTGGCTAGAGTGACACTGAGGACTAGCTCCACCGGACGCTACGCACGGTTGTCGCGTAGCGGTGCAGCCAGGCACGCATCGGACCGTCGGTGGACGGCTTGATCATCAGTCCCGCTGATCGGGAGACGGTGTCGGCCACCTGGGCAACGGTCTTGTGATCGGTATGGACATGCTGTGCGAACTCGGGCCGGCGAAGCTGCTCCAGCCATCCGTCTAGGACGTCGGTTTCCCAGGGCTGGGTTCTAGGTTCAAGTCCGAGGCTGCGGGCGCGCAGCCGCCGTATCACGGTCGCGGGCTGGGCCAGAAGCGCGAAGTGATGCAGCCGGATGCCATCGTCGCGCAGGCTGCCGATGATTTCCTGGAAGTGGCTGTGGTTCACCAGCGTCATCGGGACGATCACCAGCCCGTCATGCCCTGCCAGCGTCTGGCGCAGCAGCTCCAGCACTGAGTGCCGCCAGGCGGGTATGTCCTGCCAGAAGCCGCGCCGCAGCGACGGAGGCAGCATGCGCTTCATGCCGTAGCCGACGTGTGCGGGGTCGCAGACCCGGCTTCCGGGCAGGCGCCGGTTCAGCTCGAAGGCAGTGGCGGTCTTGCCGACCCCGCAGGGGCCGTTGATCCACAAGAGTGTGGGGGCACCTGCAAGCAGCTGTCCGCCGCTAGCCGCATGGTGCTCCCTGATGACCTCGCGCCGGGCGGTGGCATACGGCTCGCCAGTCTGCGCCATGCGCTCGCGGGCTGCTGCCTTGATCTTGTCATGAGACATCGTGTCCTCTGTCCGGTGGTCTGGTCCCGGCGCCCGGCCACCGTAGCGTGATCACGATGGAAGAAGGAGGCGAATACACGCGAGGGCTGCGCCGCTCTTGTCCGTGCGCGCTACTTCCAGCGCCGGGCTGGCGTAGCTCGGATCTGGCAGGCGTGCCTGCCGGGATCAGCATACGCCGGGCGTGGGCTCTACCGGATCATCTTCTGGGCGAGTTGTCGTGAGACGAAACCCCGCAACGGGGCAAGACACGCCGCGACAATTGCAAGATCATTTGAGATCGGACAGCTGGCTGGTGAGGGTGCGGCGGTCGGCCCGTTCAGCTTCGAGCTGGGTCTCGGCGCGTTCGGCGCGGGTGAGGTGCCTGCCGGACGGCGGCGATGGTGTCGTGGTCAGGAAGGACGAACGACTCGTCCGGAGTCGCGGGAATGCCGAGCGCTCCGGCGCGGCCAGAGTCGATCACGGTCAGCGGCGACCGCTTCCGGAGCGCGAGAGTGCTCTCTCTGCGGAATCTGGTGCAGCCTTGAATCGAGGTCTATCAGATTCGCGGCCGGCGTCGGCGCGTGCGCCGGCCTGGTCGAGTCAGGTGTCAGGCGAGTTGTATTCGGATCTCAGGATCGCCATGAGCACGATGTCCTCGTATCGCCCGCGCACCCACGCGTGCTCACGCAGGCGCCCCTCGACTGCAAAGCCTGCCTTCTCATAGGACCGCAGCGCACCGGCGTTGCTCGCGATCGCCTGCAGATGGATACGGCGAAGGTTGCGGCGGACGAACCCGAATTCGACGAGCAGGCGCATCGCCTCAGTCCCCACTCCGCGACCGCGAGCCTCGGGCACCAGGCTGATCCCGGCTTCGGCGTGGCGGGCGAACAGGTCGAAGCCGAACAGCGACGCGCTGCCGACGGCTTCGCCCCGGACATCAACGACGAACTGCGCATCCTGCTCCGATGCCTCACCGTCATCCGCGCGAGCAACCCGGGCCTCGAATCTCGGCCGGGTCAGCGGGGCCGGCGCGGACGCGTTGCGCTCTTCCCAGCTGTCCAGATCGGCGGCAATGCGGTAAAGAACATCGAGGTCGGCGTCGGTGCGAGACCGCAGCGAAACCGTGGGCAAACCGGACACGGACATCACACTATCGACCCAGCCCCGCTCGTCATCTGTTAGCTCACTGTGTCAGGCGGGCGAGCAGGGCGAAGGAGTTCGGCAGCCGGCCATCCCATGCCGCCGCGGAGACGTAGTCCGGACGCCAGAAGGGCCTGGGGTATTCGCTCAGGTGCACGATCTGCAGGCCGGCGGAGGCGACAGCGGTGACAATCTGGCCGAGGGTCCACTGCGACTGCACCGCCCCGCGGGCCGGGAACGTGTCGTTGACGTGGCTGCGGCCAGCGGTACCGCGGGAACCGCCGCGATGATGTACCGGCACGGCAGGCCCAGCTCATCCGCGCGGCGCTGCGCCGCACCGGCAGCTACCTGGCTGTAGTCGATCCCGATCACCGATCTGGCGCCGGCTTGCATGAGGGCGGCATCATCCAGGCCGTGTCCGCTTTGCAAGTGCACGACGCCGGGCGCGGAGCGCAGTACCGGCTCGAGCAGGTCACGTTCGATGGCGGTGAGCGAGGAACCGGACACCGCCTGGGCGAGCATATCGTCGTACTCGCGCACGTGCTTGACCGATGCCGCCTCCCAGACGACCCTGTTCGTCCGCGTCACGGAATCCATGACGCGATGCTCACCCTTGCCTCTCCGGCCGGCAACCGAGTTGCGGTCGGGCAGAAGGCCGCGTCCGGGAGTGAATCTTTCAGCACGGCATGTCTGCTGCGCCGCCATGAGCTGCCCAGACGAGGGTCGCCGTGGCTGGTTCGCGGCTGGCTGTGACAACCAGCCTGGCGCCGCCTAGCCTGATGGCCGCTGACCGCGAAGGAGGCTATCGGTGGCATTGATCAGCCGGGCTGCCGGCATCGCGACGGCGGTGCTCATAGGCGTGGGATCCCTCGTGCTGGCGGGGAGTGCGCGGGCGGCCACCACGCAGCTGTGTCAGGAGCAGACGGCGCCAGCCGCCGGCGGCGTCTACAACGTGCAGAACAACGAGTGGGGATCGGGCGCGGCCGAGTGCATCACCACCGACGGCAAAGCCGACTTCACCGTCGGCAGCTCCGCGATCAGCAACGCTACCAACGGCGCCCCCGGCGGCTACCCGTCCGTCTATCAGGGCTGCCACTTCGGCGTCTGCACCTCAGGAGGGCTGACGGCCACGCCCGTTCAGGTGTCCAGCCTGACAGCCGGCAAGGTGACCACGAGCTGGTCCACCACCCAGCCCGGTGGCAGCAACGACTACGACGTCGCCTATGACGTCTGGTTCAACCACACCCCGACCACCACCGGCCAGCCGAACTGTACCGAGCTGATGGTCTGGCTCAACCACAACGGCCCGGTCCAGCCATTCGGCTCCGAGGTGGCGACCGGGGTCACCGTCGGCGGCCGTGGTTACAACGTCTGGGAAGGCTCGCAATGGTTCGGAGACACGGTTTCCTACACCATGACGACGCCAGCCACCTCGGTGAGCGGCCTCGACCTCGCCCCGCTGGCGCAGGACGCGGTCAGCCGCGGCTACCTGTCCAGCTCCTGCTACCTCATCGACGTCGAGGCCGGCTTCGAGATCTGGCAGGGCGGCGCCGGGCTGGCCACCAATTCCTTCTCCGTTGACGTCAACGGCGCCGCCCCGGTCCCGCCGGCCTGCACGGTGACCTACTCGCTGGGCAACAGCTCCAACGGCTCCATGCAGGCCAATGTGATCGTGACCGACACCGGCAACAGCCCGCTCAACAGCTGGCAGCTGTCCTGGACATTCCCCGGCGACACGAAGATCACCAGCATGTGGGCCGGCGTCTATGCCCAGTCAGGCGCCGCGGTCACCGTGACCAACGCGTCCTACGACGGAACGATCGCCGCCGGGGCTTCGGCCGAAATCGGCTTCGACGGCACGTATTCGAGCAACGACGCACCCCCGGGCAGCATTACCTGTACCTAACCGGTACCGCGTGTGTCCTCGGTCCGCATACGATCCCTCTGTGCGGTGGAGCACCGATGTGCCCGTCTTCAGCGAAGACGTCGAGGGATCTACCCGCCCGGCGTTGTATTACCTCGCCGAGTCGCGCGATGGCCTGTACGTGCCCTACGTGGTGCGCACGCCCGCCGATGAGGGCCGGTTCCCGTTCGTCTTCCTTGCTTATGGCAACGGCGGGGGCGGCATCGGGTGGCTGCGGCAGTGGGTGCACACCCGCCCGTACATCATGGGGCGCCTGCTTGCCGCTGGCTACGCCTGCGGGTGGGGGCGGTACCGCACGGAGGTCGACCTCGGTTTCAATCGTGGCGGCCCGCTCACGGTCGATGCCCGTCAGGGCATGGAGGTGATGAACCGGTCGCCCCTGGAGTTCGAGGATGAGCTCGCCATCCTCGAGCACGTCCGCCGGCACCCGCGGGTGGACGCGGGCAACCTCGCCCACATCGGTGTCAGTCACGCGGGGGAGATGCTGTTCAAGCTGGCCTCCCGGTACCCGGGGATGCTGCGTGCGGGCGTCGCCAGCGAGCCGGCCAATCACGAGTTCCTCGATCTCAGGCTGGACGACGTCGCCCCGGTCAGCGCCGGCACCGGGCTGCGGGACATCGAGGAGCTGCAGCTCCAGGACCCGGCATGGGTGAGGGCACGCATCAACCTGCCGGCCGCCCGCGAGCGCATCGCGCCTATCGACGTGCCGATCCTGGTCATGGGACGAGACAGCGACCATCTGCAGGGAATCTTCCGCGTCAGCTACGAGCTTCTCGACGAAGCCGGCAAGGATGCCGGGTGGGTGTCATGGGACCACCCGCTGCACGGCTACCTCTACCCGATGGCCGCCGACGGCGCCACCGGTCCCGACCGGATCCAAGAGCACGCGATCGATGAAGTCATCGCCTTCCTCGACCGGTACATGAAGCCGGGCCGATAGCGGCACACTGGCGGCTGCGGCAGACCCGCCATCGGCGTAGTCCTATTATCGGGATAACTGGATAAGAGGACGACATGAACGAGACCACTCCGGCCTTGGACGAGGCGTTCGAGCGGATGGCGGCGGCCAGCTTCGAGCTGCCGAATGGCTTCGTCAATCACGGCGCGATGGCGTGCGAAGCGCTGGCCGCGCTCGACTGCGCCGAAGACATCGACAGCTGGGCGCGCCGGTTCGCCCAGGTTGGCGGCGCGAGAGTCGAACCGGTGACGGCCGCCGGCTTCGAGTGGCGGCAAGCACTCGGTTCCTACGACCGTCTCCCGGACTGGATCGGGTACTTCACGCGGGCCATAGACGACGAGGGATGGGCGGCCGTGGTAGGGACATGGGTGCCACGGCTGATGCCGGCGCTGCGCACCGCGCTGTTCCACGGCGCGATCAGGACCGCCCATGCGGTGCGGGCCATTGACGCGGTTGACACCCAGCCCCGGCGTGGTGAGCTGGCCAGGGCCCTGGGCTACTGGGCGGCCCGCTACCGCGCCGGGGAGCAGGCCGCGGGGGAGCAAGGCCCAGCCGATGACGCCCGGAGCGCAGTCGTCCGCGCCGCGGCTGACGGCGCCCGCCACTACCTGGCCCGGCCAAACATCCTCCACCTGCACGGCGTCACCGGGGCGATGGCCGTCGAGATCCTCGTCGGTCACATCCCGGCCACGGCGGCCGCCGCCGCACTCGCCCAGGTGCATGCCGAACACGCGGCGCTGTACGCGGGCATCGCGCCGGTGGACGAGCCGCACCCGGCCAGCCCGCCCGGCGGTGAACTGACCGCGGCGGCCGTGCGCAGCCTGGACCCGCACCAGGTCAAGCTCGTCGAGGCCTGCCAGCGAGGGCTCGCGGCCAGTGGCGACCCGGCCTTCGCGGCTGCCTCGGAAACGGTCACCGGCCTGCGCTGACCGTCGCCCCCGCCAGGACCGATGGTCCGGCTGGCGGGCGGAAGCGGAACACCTCGACGTTCCTGGACAGGTAGTTGGACAGGACCACGTCGCCGCTCAGCGGGTCGTAGCTCAGTTCCCGGGGGAACATCCCGGCCGGGATCGTCCCGGCGAGCGCACGCCGGCCAGCCAGCGCCGCACGCGTGTCCACCACGCTGACCGTCTGCGGCGCGTTCGGTGCGGTGAACCTGGCCGAGTCGGCGGTCAACGCGAACCGGCCGCCGTCGGTCAGCACCACGCCTACCGGCTGCGGACCCACCCGCACATCGGCGAGCAGCGCGTGCTTCGGATTGGTGCGCAGTTCGGCGGTACTGAACGCAAGCAGCGCGTCGGAGCCGCGCGCGGTCACCCAGGCCACCGCGCCGTGGCCGGACAGCGCCACCCGGACCGGCTGGCACCCGGCGTCCACCGCCGCCACCACGCTGGCCGCGGGATGACGTTCCGCCCTGGCCACGTCGACCACCTGGAGCAGCCCGTTCCCTGAGTTGGCGTTCGACGCCGCTTCGCTGGTCGCATACAGGTACCGGCCATCGGGTGAGAGCACGGAACCGACGACTGTCGGCGCGAGCCGAACCTGCCCCACCGCCACGCCCGGAGCGGAGAAGCCAGCCCGCAGCGCTCGGGCCAGATCGAAGACGCTCAGCGCATTGGAGTATTCGTCGCTGACGAACAGATACCGGTCATCGGCGGAAAAGGCCGCCTCGATCCTGCCGACCGCGACATCCTTGAGTTCGCCGAGCACCGGATCGGAAGCTCCGGACAGCAGCTTGGCGACGCTCAGCACCGTGGTGGCGAAATCCGACTGGGTCACCGCCAGATAACGGCCGTTGTGGCTGATGGCCAGCCCCGCCGCCAGCGCCGCCCCGCCCGGAGCGCTGGGCAGCGGCACGGTGCGCACCAGCCGTGGCTTACCGCTGCCGAGAGCGAGCAGCGCCACGGATGACCCGGGGATATTCTCGACCGCGACCACCGCGTACCGTCCGCCCGGCAGGATGGCCGTCCCGAACGGCATTCCGGGCACCGGCAGCGTGGACGGCCTGATCCCGGGCAGCGACGGCGCGCTCGCCACGTCGTTGGTGCACGCCGGAGGAGTAAGCACCGTCCGCGTCGAGACGGTGTCGGCAAGCATGGTGCCACTGATAACAGTGCCACCGGAAACTGTGCTGGTAATTGCTGCCGCCAGGCCCACGACGATCGCCGCGCGTGCAACCTTACGAAGCCGGTAATCGATCATCGTCGAATCATCCCCGTTTGTTTCCCGGCCGGAAATTGATGCCAGCCTAGCGCGGTTTGCGCCATTTAGTGGGGTCAGCGACCGGTGCATTGGGTATGAAACCCACGATTTCATCTCTCCGCTGATGGGGGCCATTGAGATGTTGCTGCGTCGCCGCCGGGCCGGGCGGCTGGGCAGGATGCCGGGCATGACGAGGGCGTGCTTGTGCGTCGCAGTGGTGGTGCTGGCAGGCTGGTTCGGCGGACAGCAGGCCCAGGCACACGCAGGGTCGAGCACCACGGTCACCAGCCGGCCGACGACCGGCGCTGGCACATGGCGAACAGAAAACAGCGGCACGCGGCAGCGTCTGTACGACGTGGCCTGCTGGACCGCGCAGCGGTGCGAGGCAGTGGGGGACAACGGCACGATCCTGGCCACCACCAACGGCGGCAGGACGTGGCGAGCCCAGGCCAATCCGCTACGCGGCTCAGCGAAGCCGCTTTACCAGATCGCCTGCGTAGCACCGGGCTCCTGCTATGCCGTCGCGCGGCCGGACACCATCCTCGTCACGCACAACGGCGGCGCCTCCTGGAGCCGCCACGTGCTACCAGTCGGCGTATCCGGCGCCGACCTCACCGACCAGGCGTGCCTCGCCGAGTACCCACCCGACATGACCAACCGCTATGCGCTGTGCCGCCTGGGCCTGGTGGACGTCACCTGCATCAACGCCGGTGTCTGCTACGCGGTCTCAAACACTCCGCAGGCGTACAGCGCCAATCCGGTGCCGGGCAAGCCGCGTGTGCAGCCCAGCTCGATCTGGCTGACCAGCGACGGGGGAGCGAAATGGACCCGGCAGTCGATCCCGCCGGGGGAGGGCTGCAACGGTGACTGTTCCCCGGGACGGTACCCCTATCCGCTGGAGTGGGTCACCTGCCTGAGCAGCGGACTGTGCCGCGCGGGCGGCGGGCAGTTCCTTGGCTGCGGACACTGCGGGTTCGTCTACGCCGTCCTTGTGACACACGGTCCCGGCCGGCCGTGGGCATGTACCAATCCCGGTACAACGTGCAGCAGCGCGCCCGACGTGGCCACCTGCCCGGCCAGCACCCGCTGTTACGGCGTCGACAGCACAAACCCGTTCGACGTAGCAGACAACTCCGTGCTGCGGTCAGCCGATAGCGGAGCTAACTGGGAGCAGATCGGGCCGAACTGGTCGAGCAGCGTGCTCAACGACATCACCTGCCCCACTACGCTGACCTGCTATGTGGCCGGCACCCACGGATCGATCGCCAAGATCACCAACGGGAGCGATGTGACCGCGCAGCACAGCCCGGCCACCCGGAACCTCTACGGCATCGCCTGCACGGGCCCGGCCACCTGCTACGCGGTGGGCGACAACGGCACCATCCTCGCCCTACGGTGATCCCGCCAGCGCCCCATGGCAGGATGCTGGCATGCCCGCGGCGGAGTTCCCCCAGGACGTAACGGCATTGCTGGGGCGGCTGCGGGATCGGCTCGCCGTACGCGAGGACATCGTCGGGGTATACGTCTACGGTTCACTGGTTACCGGCGACTACAGCCCGGCGGCCAGCGACATCGACGTGATCGTGCTGGTAGCCCGTGAGCCCGGCCGGGCGATGATCCGGGAGCTGACGGAGCTGCACAAGGCCTTGGCGGGCACCGCCGGCCCGGCCGGACAACTGCACTGCCTGTACGTCGCGGCTGATGCCGCCGCCGACCCGGAACGCCTGTGCACGTACTGGTTCGGGGACCGGATGACCCAGTGGCAGATGAAGCTGCTCACCCAGGCCGAACTGGCTTCGGCCGGGGTCGCGCTGTATGGCCCCTGGCCGCCGCCGGGCATCCGCCCGGTCCCGGTCGCCGCCATCCAGGCGGCCGTGTACGAGGAGGTCACCGGCTACTGGCGCCGGTTGTCCCGCAAGCGCGTGTGCTGGCTGCGGGACTCGGAGGTCGATCACGGCCTGGTCGTGCTGCCCCGCGCCGAAGCCCTGTTGACCACCGGCGAGCTCATCACGAAGAGCCAGGCGATCAGCCGCCTGGCCGGCTTCGGGCTCCCGGACTGGCTGACCCAGGAGATCCGCCGCCGCCGTGACGGCGACCCGGTCAGCGTGGGAAAGCTCCGCCGGGTCCGCCGCGCCCTGCTCACCCGGCGCGTCATGCGGGACGGCGTCGCCCGGCTCAGCCGTCTCGACCCGGCTGACTGTTGACGAGATTGTCAACAAATGTTATGTCGGTGTTGAGCGGGTTCCGTCATGCTCGAGGGAGAGCTATGCGCAGGCCAGCTGTTATCGCTACAGCGGTCGGGCTTCTCGTGCTGGTCATCCAGCTCGCGGGGCCGTCTTCCGCTCCGGCGCTCACGACCGTCACATCCGCCAGGACCGCCACGATCGCCGCGATTGCCCCGGTTACCGGCTGCGGGCAGCTTCAGGCTATGGACTTCACGCGGCTCGCCGCCGCGCCGACCGAGATCACCTCGGCCGCGACGGTGACGATCAACGGCGCGAGCTACTGCGAGGTCAAGGGGGAGCAGGCGCCGGAGCTGCAGTTCGACCTGCGGCTGCCGGTCAGCACCTGGACCGGCCGCTACATACAGGAGGGCTGCGGCGGCTACTGCGGCGCGGTCTCACCGGGGGCGCCGGCCGTTGCCACGAACTGCCCGGCGGTCACCGGGAACGAGCTTGCGCTGGCCACAGACAATGAGGGCCACGTGGGTGCCAGCGGGTTCGACGCGCTGTGGGCGGCGGCTGACCCGGCGATGCGGATCTCCTACGCCTACAGCTCTGAGCATGATCTCGCCCTGGCCGCCAAGGCGATTATCGCCGCATACTACGGCCAGGGGCCTTCGAATTCTTACTTCGACGGCTGCTCGGATGGCGGGCGGGAAGCCATGGTGGAGGCGGAGCGCTACCCGCACGACTTCAACGGCATCCTGGCCGGCGCGCCGGAGATCATCGCGTCCGAGCTCAACGGCGAAGTCCAGGCCTGGAACATCCTGTCCAACATGGACGCCCAGGGCCATGAGATCCTCACCGCGGAGAAGCTGCCCGCTCTGCACGCCGCCGTGATGAAGGCGTGTGCCGGCCCGCAGGGATACATCACCGACCCGCGTGCCTGCGACTTCAGCCCGGCGTCGATCCAGTGCCCGGCCGGACAGGACAACGACGGCTGCCTCACCCCGGCGCAGGTGGCCGTCGCCGTCAAGCTCTACCAGGGGCCGCGCGACGCCCGCGGGCAGTCGCTGTACCCCGGCGGCGAGCCGTACGGAGCAGAACTGGCCTGGACGGGCTGGCTGATCGATCCGGCTTCCGACGCCGCGTGGCCCAAGGACACGATCGACTACTCGGCCGCGCTCGGCATGCTCAAGTACATCGCGTTCGCGACGAACCCGCCCGCCTCGTTCACGCTCACCGACTGGAGCTTCAGCCTGGCGGACTATCAGCGGCTGACCGCCCTGAACGGGCTGAATGACGCGACCGATCCTGACCTGTCGGCCTTCGCCCGGGCCGGCGGGAAGCTCATCATCTATCACGGCTGGGCGGATTCGGCCATCTCGCCGTTCGGCACCGTGCAGTACTACTCGGCCGTGGTGCGTGATGCCGGCGGCTTCGCGGCCAGCCAGGCATTCTCCCGGCTGTACATGATCCCGGCCCAGTACCACTGCCTCGGCGGCGGTACTCCCCAGGTCACGGGCGACCTGCTCACCCCGCTGATGAACTGGGTCGAGCAGGGAGCCGCTCCGGCCGCGCAGACGTTCTCCGTGGTGAATCCGGCCACGTCGCTCAAGACCATCACGGTCTCGCCGTTCGACCCGGACGTGACGCCGCCGGGCAGCGGACTGAACAGCAGCTATCCGTGGGTCGGCGGTTTCCGCACCGGCACCGAGCTGTGGTGCACCGTGGACGGGATGAACGTGACCTGCCGCCGAGGCGAGTAAAGCGCCGGTCAAGTGATGGCTGTCGCCGGACCGCGGCCCGCGCGGTCATGGCACGCGCAGGACGAAGAAACGGCCTCGCGGCCGGGAAGCGCCGGGTCCGGCCCACTCGGCGGTGATGTGTCCCAGCGTCCCCGCCATGAGCCCGGGGGCACTTGAGCGGAGCACGCGGTTGACCCGGAGCATCACCGGCCCGGCCGCGGCGGCGGCCCGCACGGTGATGTCGGTGCTGCGCGGTCCGTCGGCTATGCCGGCGATGTTGACCGGGAGCGTGCCGATGTTCCCGGTGATGGTCCTGGTCACCGACGGATCCATGGTGTTGCTGATGCTCTGCGCTTGCGGTTCGGCTTCCCCCAGGAGCAGGGCGAACATCCGGTCTATGAGTACGGGGTCGCGGGTTCCGTCGTAGATCCACCGTGTGCCCAGGACGCCATGTTGCGCCGTGCCGATGAGCGCGGCGTCGCCGCCGGGAAGGGGAGCGCCGCGGTAGCTGAGCGGGAGGTGGTAGGTGACCGGCTCGTCCCCGGAATCGTCGATGGCGGCCATGAACTCCAGCCCGACCTCTCCTTCGGGGTCATCCAGCCGGAAACCGCCGGCCTGGGTCAGCCGAGGCGCCGCCTCGCCCACATACCATGGCCGGCCGGGCAGCCACGGGGCCAGCAGATCCAGTTTGCCCGGCACCATCGTGGTCGGGTGGATGATCGCCATACGGCCATCCTGCCATCGGCCTCATGAACCTGCCGTTATGGTGTCCAGGAAGTCCAGCGCCGCTGCCGCCGTGGCCCGGCGCCAGTCAGTCGCCGGCGGCCAGGATCACGTCGGACGCCTTGATCACGGCGGTGACCGCACTACCCTCGGACAGGCCGAGCTCGCGGACCGCTTCCACGGTGATCGAGGCGACCAGGCGCACCCCGCCCGCATCCAGTTCCACGTTGGCGATCGCCTCTCCGGTATTGATGGCGGTGACCCGGGCCGGGATCTGGTTACGCGCGCTCAGCTTCATGACTGGTACCCCCACGATGATCGACAATGATGCGGTCCTAACGCTACCCACCGGGGCATGCGGAAACCCGTAGCGCCGCTTAGCTGGCGGCGTCGAGACTGGCTCGCTGCGCCGCGGTCAGTTCCAGGTCGACCGCGGCCAGGCTCTCGTCGAGCTGCGCCACCGACGACGCCCCGACCAGCGGGATCACCGGGATCTCGCCGCCCATCAGCCACGCGAGCACGACCTGTCCGGCGGTCGCGCCGGTTTCCGTGGCGACCTCACGGAGCGCCGCGAGCCGGGCGACCGTGCCCGGATGGTCATGCTCCGGCCACATCGGCCGGTCCGCCCGGTCATAGGCGCCGCCGATCAGCGGCGAGTAGGCGACCAGCGTGAGCGAGGGCTCGGCTCGCAGGTAGTCGAGCAGGTCGCCGGCCGCCGCGCCGAGCTCCCCGTTCGGGGACAGCCGGGTCGGCCGATCCGTCCGCATCCTCGCGTAGGTGTGGTGGTACTGGAGCACCTCATACCCCGGCAGGCCCGCCGCGGCCGCCAGGTTCCGGGCGCGCTCGACCCGCCACGACCAGTGGTTGCTGACGCCCAGCAGTCCGGCCGTGCCTTCCTTCACCAGAGCCGCGAAGCCCTCGACGGTCTCCTCCAGCGGCACGGACGGGTCTTCGATGTGGGCGTACAGCAGGTCGAGCCGCTCTACCCCGAGCCGTTCCCGGCTGCGGGCGGCTGAGTCCCTGATCACCGGAGCGGACAGGCCTTCCCGGTCGGTGACGAAGCTACGGCCCGGGGCCGTCGGCCGCCCGCCGACCTTGGTGGCGATCACGGCTTCCCCGGTGATGCCGCGGCTGCGGCGCCAGCGGCCGAGCAGTTCCTCGCTCTCGCCGCCCTGCGTGCCGTTCACCCAGAACGCGTAATTGTCCGCCGTGTCGATGAAGTTCCCGCCGGCCTCGATGAACCGGTCGAGAATGGCGAACGAGGTCGCCTCATCGGTCTGCGTGCCGAATCGCATGGCGCCAAGGCTCAGCACGCTCACCTCGCGTGCGGTAGCCGGGTCCGCGCCGATCATGCGGTATCTCATCGCGCCAGTCTGCTTGCTGGAGCGCGCTCGAAGTCAACCCGGCGCTTGTCACATGCTGGCGATGAGCCTCTCAACCCGCTCATCGACCGAACGGAACGGATCCTTGCACAGCACGGTCCGCTGTGGCTGGTCGTTGAGCTTGAGGTGCACCCAGTCGGCGGTGAAGTCACGCCGCATCTCCTGGGCGCGCCGGATGAACTCGCCGCGGAGCTTGGCCCGGGTGGTCTGCGGCGGGATGGACTTGGCCGCGAAGATATCCGGGTCCCGGGCGATCCGGTCGACGGCGCCGTTGCGCTGGAGCAGGTAGTACAGGCCCCGGTCGCGGCGCACGTCGTGGTAAGCGAGGTCCAGCTGGGCGACGCGGGGGGCCGACAGCGGCAGGTTATGCGCGGCCCGGTATCGCTCGATCAGCTGGTACTTGGTGACCCAGTCGATCTCGCGTGCGATCTTGTCGAGGTCCCCGCTCCCGATCGCGTCGAGCGTCCGCTCCCACATCTCGAGCACCCGCTCGCTTACCGCGTCCAGCCCGTGCCTGGTGGTGAAATCCCGCGTGCGGGTCAGGTACTCGTACTGGATCTCCAGCGCGGTCATCTCGCTCCCGTCCGCCAGGCGCAGCCGGCTGCGGCCGGTCATGTCATGGCTGACTTCGCGGATCGCGCGGACCGGGTTGTCCAGGGTCAGGTCCCGCGGCACCGAGCCGGCCTCTATCATCCGCAGGACGAGGCCGGTGGAACCGACCTTGAGCAGCATCGTGGTCTCGCTCATGTTGGAGTCGCCGACGATCACGTGCAGGCGGCGGTACCGTTCGGCGTCGGCGAGCGGCTCGTCCCGGGTGTTGATGATCGGCCGGGACCGGGTGGTGGCCGACGACACGCCCTCCCAGATGTGATCGGCGCGCTGGCTGACGCAGTACACGGTGCCGCGGGCCGTCGGCAGCACTTTCCCGGCGCCGCAGATTATCTGCCGGGTGACCAGGAACGGCGTCAGGATGCTGGTCAGCCGTCCCAGATCCTCATGCCGGGGGACCATGTAGTTCTCATGGCAGCCGTAGGAGTTCCCGGCGGAGTCCGTGTTGTTCTTGAACAGGTAAATGTCCCCCGCGATCCCCTCCTGGCGTAGCCGGCGGTCGGCCTCCGCCAGCAGCTCCTCGAGGATCCTCTCACCCGCCTTGTCGTGGGCGACCAGGTCCACGATGCTGTCGCACTCCGGTGTCGCGTACTCGGGATGACTGCCCACGTCGAGATAGAGGCGGCCGCCATTGCGCAGGAAGACATTACTGCTCCGCCCCCACGACACCACGCCCCGGAACAGGTAGCGCGCTACCTCGTCCGGAGACAGCCGCCGCTGCCCGCGGAAGGTACAGGTGAGGCCGTACTCAGTCTCGACCCCGAATATCCGCCGGTCCATGTGCCCAACCTACGTTCCCCAGTTACCCGTGTCAGGATTTAGCGTACGGTGTCGCTCATGCGGTATCGCCTTGAGCTGCGGCTGACCACCGGCGATGTGGGGCGCCGCGTCGTGATCCGCTGGCGCCGCCCCGCACCGGGCGGCGGCGAGGAGATCGCTGACGTCCTCGGCATCCTGGAGGCGGCGGACACCAGCGGCTTCGCCGTCCGCAAGGCGTCCGGCGAGCTCGTCACGATCCCACTGGATCGCGTGCTGGCCGGCAAGACCGTGCCGCCGGCGCCCAGATCAGGCGGGGCGAAGGTGACGGGGGAGTGATACCACCGCCGTTCGCGGTAATGAATTTATGCCAGAGGTGTCGATGCGCGAGATTATGCGGTCGGCGGCCATGCCAAGGCGTCGCAGCTGCTCGGGCGAGAGGACATCGATGACGAGCGATCGAACGTGTGCCACATGTCCGGGGGCCGCTTCGGCGAGCGTCTGGAAGCCCTGTAGCACCTTCGGGTCAGGGGTCACCCGCAGCGGCATTCCACCCGGCAGGCACGTTCGGGTGATGCCCCCGGCGGGCCGGATTCGTACCGTTATGTGACGGCGGCTGCGGGGACGCGCGGGGACGAAGCACCACCGCCGTTCTGTTAAAAAGCGCATTTCACTGAACGGCGGTGGTTCCTCCCCAGCGGACGTTGCCTCCGCCGTCGGCCCCGGAATATCCAGGGCACTCTGGCTGCTAACAAAACTAGCAGTTCAGTTTATGACGGAGGGTGATGAGAACAACCACGCTGGGATTCATCGGCTTGGGCTCGATGGGCGGACCGATCGCCGGCCGCATGCTGGAGGGCAACCAGGTCTACGGGAACCACCGCACCAAGGACAAGGCCGCCGCGCTCATTGAGCGGGGCCTGATCTGGCGGGATACGCCACGCGAAGTCGCCGCCGCGGCAGACATCATGTTCAGCATGGTCACCGATGACGCCGCTCTCGACGCGATCACTTCCGGGCCGGATGGCATCCTGGCCGGACTGCGGCCGGGCCGGATCTACGTGGACATGAGCACGGTCAGCCCGCGCGCCAGCCGGGAACTGGCCAGGCGGGTCCGCGCGGCCGGCGCCACGATGCTCGACGCGCCGGTGTCCGGTGGCATCCTGTCGGCCGCGAGCGGCACGCTCGCGATCATGGTGGGCGGCCCGGAGCGGGCATTCCGCGTGGTCGAGCCGCTGCTCCGGCGGCTCGGCAGCACCGTCACCCACGTCGGGGAGAACGGCCAGGGCCTGCTACTCAAGCTGGCGATCAACGTCAGCCTCGCCGCCCAGATGCTCGCGTTCAGCGAGGGGCTGCTGCTGGCCCGGCGCGGCGGGATCGACCCCGGGCTGGCCACGGAGACGATGTCCGCGTCCGCGATCGGCTCGCCGATGCCGCGGGCCCGCGTCCCGCTGGTTCTCGACCCGATGCCCGCCGCCTCGGCGGCCGACTGCATACTGACGGCGGGGCCCGTCCCGGAGGTGGTGTGACCGCTCAGTCCGAATCCGCACCTCGCGGACGGCCGCGCAGCGAGAAGGCCCGCAAGGCCATCCTCGACGCGGCTGCCGAATTGCTGCTGGAACGCGGCCCGTCGGCGGTGAGCATGGACACGGTCGCGGACCGGGCCGGGGTCAGCAAGGCGACCATTTACCGCTGGTGGCCCACCAAGGAGACGCTGGCCCTCGACGCTCTCTACACCGAGTGGGCCGCCACTGTACCGGAACCTCGCGACACCGGTTCGCTGCGCGGCGACCTGCTCGCGCTGCTCCGTCCGTGGACCCGGCTGGTCCGCGGTCGGCCCTACGGCCGGGTTATCGCGGCGCTGCTCACCGAGGCGCGAACCGATCCGGTCCTCGACGCCGAGTACCAGCGGCGCCTGGTCCAGCCGCGCCGGGACCAGGCCCGTGAGATCTTCCGCCGCGCCACCGCCCGCGGTGAGATCCCCGCGGACGTCAAGATCGAGACGGCGATCGACATGATCTACGGTCCGCTCTACCACCGCCTCCTGCATGGCCACGCGCCGTTGAGCGACCGTTTCGTCGCCGATGTCGTGGACATGCTGCTGAACGGCATCCAGCGGCCCTGTGTCAACGTCGGCCCAGCGAACCCAGCCTGACAGCCCGCTTGAGGAAGACGATGCCGTCGATCGTGTCGAGCTGGGCCGGGTCCAGCGGGAAGTAGGCGAAATCGCGGGAGACGCGCGGGGCGGGCTTGGTTCTGGCCTCGGTGATTGCCTCGGCAAGGCGGCGGGCGTTGATGAGAGAGCGGTCCCACGGGAGGGTGGACAGGATGCCTTCGATCGTGTCCGGGGGAGGAATGTCGTCGCCGGCCGTGCCGAGGGCTGAGGCCAGGAAGGCGTACCGGTCGCCCAGGTGCGTCGCGGTGATCGCTCCCGCGCTCCACCACTGCAGCGGCTGGTCGCCGAACGGCATCTCGCTCTCGTTCCGCCGCAGGTGGAGGTTGCTGGCGAAGACCAGGGCCGGGCCGTGCCCGGCGATGGCTCGCAGGTTGGCGGCCATCATCGCGTCTCGCAGGGCTGACAGGCGCGTCCACCGTGCCGGGCCCGCGTCGGCCATCCAGTAGTGGTAGCGGAGCAGGCCGGTGGCGGTGCGCGCGTACAGTGCCGCCCGCTCCTTGTCTTCCGCGCTCAGCCGCGGCGCCTGGGTCTCGAGCAGCGCGGCCAGGTCGTCGGCGATCAGCCGCAACCGCTGGGCGTCCGCGGACTGGCCGATCGACTGGGATGGATCCATGACCGTGGCCTCGTCCGACCACCGGTCGTCGGAACCCAGCAGCGTGTCGAGGGTTTCCCTGGTCGCTACGGCACGGGGGAGCGGGCCGTCCAGGAGAGCGTGGAGTGCGGTGAGGGCCTGGCGCGGACTGGCCGCCCAGTACTCCAGAGGACCGTCGAACCCGAAGAACCGGAGCTTTTCGTCGTGCTGGTCGTTGTATGCGCGCATCCAGCGCACGAGCTCGCGGTTGGCCGGTGACGTGCCGAAGCGGTGGCTGAAGCCGCGTTCCATGACGTCATCGAGCGTGCCCGTGCCCGTCGTGATGTAGTCGTCCACCACCAGGCCCATGAGGCAGTCGCTCTCGATGGCGAACGACCGGTAGCCCTCGTGCTCGGCCAGATGGCGGAAGATCTCGTTGCGCAGCTCGCCCAGCTCCCCGACGAAGTGCCTGGCCTCGCCCAGGCCGAGCAGCAGGGGCCGGGCGGGAAGCGACCGGAGGAACGCCGAGACACCCGCGCCATCGAGCGGCCGGGCCGTGACCTTGATATCCATTCCTTCAACGGTATCGTTGAACATTCCATGTAAACTTTTAGGGTGAAATTTCCGGTTTTATCGCTATAAACCTTCAACCTACGATGCATCCATGAGACCAGTGGACCTGGCGCGGGAGCACGGCCTGTCCACCCAGGCGATCAGGAACTACGAGGACGCCGGCATACTGCCCGCCGCCGAACGCACCGTCCACGGCTACCGCACCTACACGCCGCTGCACGCGCAAGCCCTGCGCGCGTTCCTCGCCCTCGTGCCGGGGCACGGTCACCAGACGGCCACGTCGATCATGCGGGCGGTCAACCGGGGTGCCACCGACGACGCGCTGCGCCTCATCGACCACAGCCACGGCCAGCTCCTCGACGACCGCCGCACCCTCCAGGCCGTCGAGGCCACGCTCCGCGACCTGGCACCCGTGCCGGACGAACGCGGCGGCACGTTCATCGGCGGCACGTTCATCGGCCCGCTGGCCAGCAGGCTCGGCCTCCGCCCCGCGACCCTGCGCAAATGGGAGGACGCCGGGCTGGTCCGGCCGCGGCGCGACCCGCGCACCGGCTACCGGATCTACAGCGCGGCCGACGTACGGGACGCCCGGCTGGTCCACCAGCTCAGGCGGGGCGGCTACCTGCTGGAGCAGATCGCTCCGCTGATCGCCCAGGTACGCTCGGCCGGAGGCGTCGCCCCGCTGGAGCCCGCCCTGCGCGACTGGCGGGCCCGCCTGTCCGCCCGGGGCCGCGCCATGCTCAAAGGCGCCGCCGGCCTCGACGCGTACCTCCGCGCCCGCGCCGAGTGGTCACGCGCCGGGCCGTAATGGACCGGTCGGCTGTGAGGACTGCGAGCACCCGGCGACGTGGCCCTCGCTGACCACCGCCCCGCACTCCTGGCACACCAGGCAAGCCCAGCAGGCCGGGTCACCGCCATCTGCGGCCTCAGGTTCCGCTGGCCCCGGCAGAGGCTGATCACTGGTCATGGTGTTCTTCTCCTTCATGAATCCCTCGGCTGTGCTCACACCGAGATCCTCGGCTCGGCCGCCGCCCTGCGCACCGTCAGGCGGCAGCCGGCGCGGCGGGCGGGCTTGACCGTGAGGCGTTCGGTGGTGAGGCCGCCGAGACCTTCGGTGAGTCCTTCGGCCAGGCCGAGATGCAGCCGGCAGATCGTGTCGGGGTGTCCTTCCGTCTGGGCCACGCCGTCTGGGTCGCGCTCACATGATCCGGAAGCCGAGCGCGGAGGCCGCCGTGTCGTCCATCATCGACGGGTCCCACGGGGGGTCCCACCAGGCGGACGTCGACAGGGAGGCGGATCGTGTCGAACGGCTCACCGCCGCCGCGATGATCGGCCGTGCGTCCACAGCCACCATGCTGTACCTCCTCCCGGCCGCCGCAGTGGCCAGAAAGTATTTCCAGTAAATGCTAGACAAATATCCCGCCGCCGCCTCCAGACGACGATGACAGCGCCCAAGGCGTATGAAGCGATGGTGGAGCATCACAAGAGACTCGGAGAGGAGCTCGCCGGGCGCGCCGACGCGGTGTCTCGCGCGGTCGTGAGCCGCCCATGCCCGGCACAGCATGACGTTCCGGGGACTGGGTACGGCCATAGCCAACTTCGCGGGCGCCAAGGCGGAAGGAAGGAGACAGCCGATGAGTACCGGTATCCGGGTGCGCCGCGTCTACGACGCCCCGTCACCTGAGGACGGCGCTCGTGTGCTGGTGGACCGGGTATGGCCACGTGGATTGCGCAAGGACGCCGCCCGGCTGGACGAGTGGGCCAAGGACGTCGCACCGTCCACTGAGCTGCGGACCTGGTACCACCACGACCCGGCCAAGTTCGACGAGTTCAGGCATCGCTACACGGCGGAGCTGGAACAACCCGGGCCGCGCGAAGCGCTCAGCAAACTCCGGGCCCTGGCGGACGGCAAGCCGGTGACACTGCTGACCGCGACCAAGGACCTGGACCTCAGCCAGGCCGCGGTCCTCGCCGGATTGCTGCGCGAGACCAGGTAGCCCGCCGGGCTACCGGGCCGCAGCCGGCGCAACCGTGCGGCTGCGCCGCCGGGTCCGGGCTGTCGTCCAGGACGCTCGACCTTGACCGGCCGGATGGTCCGCTCCGCCATCGGATAATTCGTGAAGATGCTGGGCGCGCCTGGCGTAGCCTAACCTGCGAGGAGGACGCCTCCACCAGCTAAAAGGCCGCTGTGGCAGGCTCTCCGCTACTGAATGTGCAGATGTTCGCCGGAAAGGCGCGTGGCGTGAGTGAAGACGCACCGGAGCTAGCCGCGGAGCTGGTGGTGGACGGTGCCGTGCCGTCGCAGCCCGCGGTTTCGCCAGACGGGTGCTGGGTTGCGTATGTCGTCGCTCCGGTCGGCCGCGGGGGAGAGCGTTGGTCTTTTCGCGATCTGGCTGGCCGCTGCTGATGGTAGCTCGCCGCCGTGGAAGCTGACCGCGGGTACGGCGGCAGATTCTGATCCGCGCTGGGCTCCGGATTCGGCGTCGGTGTTTTTCTTGTCAGATCGCACCGGCTCCCGTCAGCTGCACCGGGTCCGGGTCGGTGGCGGGGAGGCCGAGGTCCTGACGGACTGGCGCGGCGAAATCTATGATGCCTGGCCGCTTGCGGATGCCCGGCTGGTCGCCGTGGTGGCCACGGACGAGCCGACCGAGGAGGACATGCGCCGGCGCGCCGAGCGCGACGACGCGTTCGTCTGGGGACAGCAGCTGCGCTGCGGCAGGCTGCGGGTGCTTGACCTGGCCACAGGCGAGCTGCGTACGGTGGACGGCCTCGGCCACCGCCACGTCGTGGAGCTGGCGGCGCGGCCGGATGGGGGTGCGCTGGCGGCGATCAGCTGGGCGGGTCCGGAGAAGGATCGGGGCGCGACCACCGGCGAGTTGCATGTGGTCGATGTGGAGACAGGGACGGTCCGTGATCTGGGCCGGATCGGGACCGAGGCGCGGTCGCCGGTCTGGTGGCAGGCCGGCGGCTGCTGGCACGTGGCCTACCTGGCTATGCCAGAACCGTATGGCGGCGATGCCGTCTACGATGTCGCCGTCTCCGCGGCTGCCGCTGTGCATCGTGACCTGACCGCGGGCATGGCTGTCTGCCCGGCGGAGCTGGCGCAGGTCGCGGACGGCCCGCCGCTGGCCTTGTTCGCGGACGGGCTCGACACCGCGATCTACCGGCTCGACCCTGACCTGCTGCGGTTCAGGTGCGTGTCCGCCCTGGACGGCCTGGCCGGCTCGCTCACCGCGTCTCGTTCCGGCGAGGTGATCGCGGCGCTGGCGAGCACCTCCTATGAGCCGGTGAACGTCCATGCCGGACCGCCCGGAGGCCAGCTCATCCGGCTCAGTGACACCCAGCCCGCCCTGCGCGCGATCAGATGGGGAAGTCAGGAACGCCTGTCCTATCGGGCATCGGACGGCCTCGGCCTCGACGGCCTGCTCGTATTGCCGCCCGGCCGCAACCGCGCGGACGGCCCGTTCCCGCTCGTCACATTGGTGCACGGCGGCCCTGATGCCCGGTATGCCGACCAGTTCATGCTCGCCCCGCATTCTCCGGGACAGTGGCTCGCGACCGCGGGATACGCCGTGTTCCTGCCTAACCCGCGGGGCGGGGTGGGTCATGGCCGTGACTTCGCGGCGACGGTCGCGCGCTCGGTCGGCGGCAGCGAATGGAGCGACATCACCAGCGGGATCGACCTGCTGATTGCCGAGGGGGTCGCGGACCCGGACCGGCTTGGCATCGGCGGTGCCAGCCATGGCGGGTTCATGGCCGCCTGGGCGATCGGGCAGACCGACCGGTTCAAGGCCGCCATGATGGCCGCCGGGATCAGCGACTGGGGGATGCTCGTCGCGACCGGCGAAGGGGGAACCCTAGAAGCTGAGCTCAGCGGCAGTTGCGGCTGGGAGGGCAGCGGTCCGCACCCACACGACCAAGTGAGCCCGATCTCGTTTGCGTCGAAGATCCGCACCCCGGTGCTGATCGTGCACGGCGAGGACGACACCAACGTGCCAGTCAGCCAGGCGATCTACTTCCACCGTGCGCTCAGCTGGTACGGGGCTGAGCACGAACTCGTCATCTACCCGCGGGAGGGACACGGGTTCGCGGAGCGCAATCACCAGCTCGACCTGCTCCGGCGCACGCGTGCATGGTTCGACCGGTGGCTTCGCGATGAAGCGTCCGATGGCCGAGGATCACCGGCTTGACCAGCGGGCGCCCTGCCCTCCTCACCCAGGACCCACGGCCTCGATCCGTGGCCGCGGCTGCGAATGGCACACCTGGAAACCACCCGGACTCGCACCCGCCGGACAACAGTAAACGCTCATATCCGGATTTGCCGGACATGGCCTGCGGATTTGTGCGGTGGTTTTACGCCTTGCGGTGGATTCGTAGGACTCCGTGAACGTTCCGAAACAAATCGAGTTTGCGGCGTGTCGTGGCGGGTGCCGATTTTGTCCGGATATGACCGTTATGTGACGGCAGCTGCGGTGGACGACGTGGAAG
>Ga0213881_10000198_pt1 | contig 48147 bp, 37 predicted proteins | sample BarmaccoBMER_R08_FD_160104 | JGI IMG/M metagenome (GOLD analysis project Ga0213881, IMG submission 160104) | Barbacenia macrantha exposed rock microbial communities from rupestrian grasslands, the National Park of Serra do Cipo, Brazil - ER_R08 ...
TCCGGCTGGTCACCACCACCAGGCACCCCGCCGCCCCCGGCAGCAACGGCCGCAACTGACCAGCCGACCCCGCATTATCCAGCACCACGATCATCCGCTTACCCGCCAGCAACGACCGGTACAGCGCCGTTGCCTCCTCCTGGTCAGCGGGGACCTGCTCGGGCACGGTGCCAAGGGCGCGCAGGAACCGCCGCAGCGCCTCGGTCGGATCCATCGGCTTGCCGGCGGAATGGCCCTGGAGATCCACGAACACCTGCCCGTCCGGGAAACGGCCGGCGATCTGGTGGGCCCAGTGCACGGCCAGCGCGGTCTTGCCCGCACCGGCCGGGCCGGAGATCACCACGACGGGGGCGCCGGTGGACCTCAGGTACTCGAGGTGTTCGCTCCGGCCGGTGAAGTCCGCGGTGCCCGGCGGCAGCTGGCGCGGAGCCAGCGACTGCCCCAGGCCGGCCAGCCAGGAACGGACCGGGACGGTGAGCTCGGGGTCGCCTCTCAGTATGCGCTCGTGCAGGCTCTGCACCGATGGCGAGGGTTCGCTGCCGAGTTCGGCGCCCAGCCGGCGCCGGAGCGCCTGGAAGACGTCGAGGGCTTCCGCCTGCCGGCCCGCCCGGTACAGCGCGAGCATCAGCTGGCCGTGCAGGCCTTCGCGGAACGGGTGCTCGGTGACGAGATCGGTCAGCCTGAGGATGAGTTCCCGGTCGTCACCCAGTGCGAACTGGGCGTGGACCCATGCCTCTTCAACGGCCAGCCTTCGCTCGCGCAGGCCGGCGACGACGGTCTCGGTGTCCGTGTCCAGATCGACGCCTTCGGCGGGCTCGCCGCGCCACAGTCCGAGCGCCGCTCGCAGCAGCCGGGTCGCCTGCTCGGGATCTCCGCGATCGAGCGCACCGCGCCCCCGTACGCTGAGATCGTTGAACACGGCGAGGTCGAGGTCGCCGGGCGCCACGGACAGCTCGTATCCGCCCGGCCTTGTGACCAGGCGCGGGCGCTCATCCGGCTCGGTCGGGCGCAGGGAGTGGCGCAGGCCGGACACACAGGTGCGCAGCAGGCCCGAGGCCGATCGCGGCGGACGGTCCGGCCACAGGGCCGCCTCCAGCCGGTCCGCGCTCACCAGGTGGTTGGCGTGCAGGAGGAGGATCGACAGCAAGGCACGATGCTTCGGCGCGCTGATCGGGACGGGCACGCCACCGCTTCCGCTGACCTCAAGCGGGCCAAGCACCCGGAACCGCATGACAGCGGGCACGCCCGCAGCATACCGGCCCGAGCTGGCACATGGCCCGGCTGGCACATGGCCGGCTGACACATGGCGGCCCCCGCCAGCCATGTGCCAGTCAGCTTCGGCCCGGTTACCGGTATCTGCTGAAGAACTGGCGGAGGCCGGCGATGAGCAGGTCGGGCGCGTCATGGGCGGACCAGTGCCCGCCACGGTCGTTCTCGTTCCAGAACACGATGTTGGCGTGGTCGCGTTCGGCGAACCGCCTGATGGACCGGAAGTCGTAGGCAAAGGAGGAAAGCCCGAGCGGGACCGTTGTCGGCTCGGCCGGCGGGGCGGCGTGGGCCACCTCGTAATACATGCGCGCCGACGAGGCAGCGGTATTGGTCAGCCAGTAGATCGCGGCGTTGGTGATGACGACCTCAGGGTGGACCGCCTCGGCGAACAGCTGCCCGCTCCAGGCCAGCTGCCCGGCCGGAGAATCGGCGAGGGCGTGCGCCAGGTTCTGCGGCTTGGTGGCCTGTAGCTGCGCGTAGGCCGACATCTCGTCGTTGAAAGCCTGCAGGAACTGGAGCTTGTCCATGTCGTCGGCCGACAGGCCGTCGAACTCGGCCGGATCACCCGACGGGAACGAGAAGATCTGCGTGACGTGCACACCCACAACGTGGTCCGGGTCGGCCCGGCCGACCTCGGGGGATACCTGTGAGCCGCCGTCATTGCCGGCCGCGCCGTACCGGTCGTAACCCAGCCGGCGCATGAGCTCCGCCCAGGCGCGGGCGATGCGCTGGAGGTCCCAGCCCCGTTCTGTGGTGGGTCCCGAGAAGGCGAAGCCGGGCAGCGAGGGGATGACCAGGTGGAATGCGGTTTCCCCGGCGGGCGGGTCGGTGAGCGCCTCGATCAGATCGAGGTATTCCACCACCGAGTTCGGCCAGCCGTGGGTGAGAATGAGCGGGATCGCGTCTTCTTTCGCTGACCTGACATGCAGGAAGTGAATGTTCTGCCCGTCGATCGTGGTGGTGAACTGCGGGTAGGAGTTCAGCCTGGCCTCCCACTTACGCCAGTCATAGCTCTCCCGCCAGTACGCGACCAGCCGCCGGACGTACTCCAGCGGCACGCCGTACTCCCAGCCAGGCTGTACCGGCCCCTTCTGGACGCCGTCGGTGACCTGGGACAGCGGAAGCTCGTTGGCCCACCGGGAACTGACCAGCCGATCGGCCAGGTCGTCCAGGTCTGCCTGGGGAATATCGACGCGGAACGGTGTGATGGTGTCGGTCATGGTCACGACGTTAGGGATGATCGCGGCCGGGCGAATCCGTACCGGTATCAGTATTTCCTCCGCGCTCGCTGTTATGACTTCAGCAGGCCGGGGATCTCGGTCCGGCCGGCGATGCCGAGCTTGGGATACGCCTTGTACAGGTGGTAGGCCACGGTACGGGTGCTGAGGAAGAGCTGCGCGGCGATGTCCCGGTTGGACATGCCACGGGCGGCGAGCTGGATGATCTGGAACTCCTGCGGGGTGAGGACGGCGAACACGTCCGGCCGCTGTCGGGCGTCGGCGCTGGCGTTGGCGGCCCCGGAGGCACGCAGCTCGGTGAGCGCCCGGTCACGCCACGGGCCGGCATCCAGCTCAGAGAAGGTGGCGAGGGCGGCGGACAACTGGGCCCCGGCCTCGTTCTTGCGGCGCATCCGGCGCAGCCACTCGCCATAGACCAGCTGGGTACGGGCGTGGTCGAACGGACGCGAGTCGTCCTGGTGGTATTTCAGCGCGGTCTCGTAGTGGCGTTCGGCCTGGGTGTCCGGCGCGGTCAGGGCCCGGCAGCGCGCGAGGAGCGCGTCCGCCCACAGCTGGCACATCTGCGCGGCCCAGGCCGCGAACCTGTCCAGCGGCGCCGCCGCGCGCTCCGGGTGACCGGACCGGACCGCGGCCTCGACATGATCGGGAGCGCTACGCACGACGCCCACCATGAATCGCGCCGGACCGCTGATGAGGGCCTCGAACTGGCGATAAGCATCCTCTGGCCGGCCGAGGCCGAGATCGAGCAGGGCGAGCGCGGTCTGTGCCCACGCGGCGGCAGGCTGCGCCAGGTCCGCGGCCAGCGGCGCCATCGCGGTACCGGCATATTCCCGGCACCGCCGCTCGTCGCCCTGGAGCGCCGCCAGGTAAGCGAGCGGACCCGATGCGTGATTGACCCACTTGTGCTGGCCGGTGTCCTGTGCGGTACGCAACGCCTCGACGCCGTGGACCAACGCGGACCGGTGCTCCCCCAGGCACATCTCCGCGGTCGCGAGGTAGGTCAGGCCGGCCGGCAGCCAGCCCATGATGCCCCGGTTCCGGCTGTCCGCGATGAGCGACTCGGTAACCTCCGCCGCGACGGCGTCGCGCCCGACCACCAGCGCACACGCCGCGACCTCGGTCAGGCCACGGGGACCATCCGACCGGCCGGCCGTTCCGGCCCGGGCTATCACATCGGCCAGCGGCTCGAATCCGCCGGGATCACGGCCGGTCGGCATCGCGGTGCACCACCGCAGCAGCCACACCAGGGACATCAGCGGATGATCGTCCGGCAGGCTGAGGGTCGCGAACGCGTCAATGGTAGAGGCGAGCATCGCGGGATCCAGCGGCAGCTGCCAGGCGGCGTGCAAGGCCTCGGTGAGCATCCAGAACGCGCGAACCGGGTCGTCGGTAATGGTGGCCGCCACGGCGGTCAGCACGGCGTGCGCTTCGCGCAGTGACCCCAGCGCGAAATAAGCGCTGCCGCGGACATGGGACAGCCGGGCGCGCAGCAGCGGATCGACGGCCCGGTCGTTGGCCCGCTCGGCCTGATCGGCCTGGTCGATAGCCCGGGCTGCCAGCTCGACGGCCCGGTCCGGTTCACCGGCCATGGCCGCGGCCTCGCAGGCGAGCGTGAGCCGCCGGGTCGCCGCCGTGGCATCCTCGCTGAGTTGCGCCGCCCGCTCGCAGGCGGCGGCCACCGCGGCATGACCGCCGAGCGCGGCCGCGCTGGTCGCCGCGGCCTCCAGGTCCGAGGCCACGTCCTCGTCAGTCTCGATCGTCGCGGCCGCCCGGTGCCAGGCGCGGCGGGCGGCGTCGCCCGTTTCGCCGAACGCGTCCGCGAGCGCGCTGTGCACCGTCATCCGCTGGCTCCGCGGGGCACCGTGGTAGATCGCCGCCCGGACCAGCGGGTGCCGGAAGACCAGCTTCCCGGTGGTCAAGGTGATCAGACCAGACTGCTCGGCACAGGCCAGGTCGCCGATACCGGTACCGAGTGCCGCGCCGGCGCGAAGCAGCGGCGCCAGGTCTCCCGTGTCATTGGCCGCGGCGGCCAGCAGCAGGGTCTGGGTCGCGGCGGGCAGCGACCTGACCTGGTGGCCGAAGACGTCTTGCAGCCGGCTGGTCACCGGAATGGGCGCCAGCCCGGGCAGGTCATAGGGCTCCCCTGACGCGGAGACGGCCGGCAGTTCGATCAGTGCGAGCGGATTTCCCCGCGCCTGCGCCAGGATCGCCTCGCGGTCGGGGTGGGCAGGCCGCTCGTCCATGCGCTCGGCCAGCAGCGCCGCCGAAGCGTCACTATCGAGACCGCTGAGCCGCATCTCCGGCACGCCAGGCGTGCCGAACGCCGGACCGCTGTCACGGGTAGCGAACAGCATCGCCACGCCCTCGCCCTCGAGCCGCCGGGCGACGAACTCCAGCGCGGTGGCCGATGCCCGGTCCAGCCACTGAACGTCGTCCAGCAGGCAGACCAGCGGCCGTTCCTCGGCGAGTTCGGACAGCAGCGACAAGACGGCCAGCGCGATCAGGAACCGATCGCCGGGTCCGGCCGGGCCGAGCCCGAGCGCTCCCGACAACGCCGTCCGCTGCGGATCCGGGAGGCGACCGAGACGATCGAGCACCGGACCGAGCAGCAGGTGCAAGCTGGCGAAGGCTAGTTCGGCTTCTGATTCGACACCGGTCCCGCGGAGCACCCGCATGCCGTCCGAATGCGCGGCCGCGTACTCGAGCAGAGCGGTCTTGCCAATGCCCGGTTCGCCAACGATAACCAGCGAACCGCTTCGCCCTTGCCGGATCCGGCCGAGCAGGGTATCGATGGCCGTTTGCTCGGCGAGCCGACCATAAAGCACTCTGTCGAGGTTACCGGACTGGCTAGCGCTCATACATAGGGCAGAACGCGCCAAAATAGTGGCCGCGCGGGCTAAAAGGGCTGGAAGCGGCGCAGCCGCAGGCTGTTGGAGACCACGAACACCGAGCTGAACGCCATCGCCGCCGCGGCGACCAGCGGGGTGAGGAGCCCAACGGCGGCAAGAGGTATGGCCAGCGCGTTATATCCGAACGCCCAGAACAGGTTGCCTTTGATCGTCGCCAGTGTCCGCCTGGACAGCGCGATGGCGTCCGGCACGGCCAGCAGGTCGCCACGGACCAGGGTCAGGTCCGACGCCTCGATCGCGGCATCCGCGCCGGTGCCCATGGCCAGACCCAGATCGGCCTGGGCCAGTGCGGCGGCGTCATTTACCCCGTCCCCCGCCATCGCGACCACCCGGCCCGCGTCCTGCAGGTGCTTGATCGCGTCGACCTTGCCGGCCGGCAGGACCCCGGCGATCACCTCATCGATGCCGGCCGCGCAGGCCACCGCGTCCGCTGAACGCTGATTGTCGCCGGTGAGCAGCACCGGGCGCAGGCCCATGCCACGCAGCCTGGCCACCGCCTGCGCGGACGTGGGCTTGATGGTGTCGGCCACGACCAGCACACCACGGATCCGTCCGTCCCAGGCGGCGAGGACGGCGGTCTGCCCCGCGTTCTCCGCTTCGGCGACGCGCGCGGCGAGGTCCGGCGGGACGCGCAGCGCCCGGTCGTCCGCCAGCCAGCCGGGACGGCCGATCTGCACGGCATGCCCGTCGACCACGCCGGAGACTCCGAGGCCCTGATGGCCGACGAAGTCCGTCACGACGGGCAGGTCATCAGCATCGTCGTCGAGCCGTTCGCGCGCCCCGGCGGCGATCGCGGCGGCCACCGGATGCTCGGAGGCATCCTCCACCGCGCCGGCCAGCCGCAGCAGCTCAGCAACGTCCTGTCCGTGGCCGGCCACCACGTCGGTCAGCGTCATCCGCCCGGTGGTGACGGTGCCGGTCTTGTCCAGCACGATCGTGTCGATGATACGGGTGGATTCCAGGACTTCCGGCCCCTTGATCAGGATGCCGAGCTGAGCACCCCGGCCGGTGCCGACCAGTATCGCGGTGGGGGTGGCCAGGCCCATCGCGCACGGGCACGCGATGATCAGCACCGCGACCGCCGCGGCGAGGGCCGCTCCTGCGCCCTGGCCGGCGGCCAGCCACGTGGCCAGCGTCGCGCTGGCCACACCGATGACGACGGGAACGAATATCGAACAGACCCGGTCCGCGAGTCGTTGCACCGGCGCCTTCCCCGCCTGGGCCGCGGCGACCAGCCGGGCCATCTGGGCGAGCTGGGTGTCCGCGCCAACCCGGGTGGCGCGCACCATCAGCCGCCCGCTGGCGTTCACGCATCCCCCGGTCACCTCGTCACCGGGCCCGACCTCGGCGGGCACCGGCTCCCCGGTCAGCATCGACATGTCCACCGCCGAACTGCCCGCGACGACCACCCCGTCGGCCGCGATCTTCTCCCCCGGACGCACCACGAACTCCGCGACCACGGCCAGTCGCTCGGCCGGGATCCGGATCTCGACGCCGTCACGGAGAACGGCGACGTCCTTGGCGCCCAGTGAAAGCAGCGCCCGCAGGGCGGCGCCCGATCGCCGCCTCGCGCGTGCTTCGAGGTAGCGGCCCAGCAGGATCAGCGCGGTCACCCCGGCCGCGACCTCCAGGTAGGTGGCATCGGCGCCGCTTCCTTGCGCTCCTTGCGCTCCTTGCGCTCCTTGCGCTCCTGATGCGAGCCAGTTGAAGCCCATCCGCAGGCCGGGCCGGCCGGCCGTACCGAAGAACAGCGCGTACAGCGACCACAGATAGGCGGCCGCGACCCCGGCCGAAATCAGCGTGTCCATGGTCGCCGCGCCGTGCCGGGCGTTGATCACCGCGGCCCGGTGGAACGGCCATGCCCCCCATACCGCAACCGGCGAGGCGAGCACCAGCGACGCCCACTGCCAGTTCCGGAACTGCAGCGCCGGGACCATGGCCAGCACCACGACCGGCGCGGCCAGGATCAGGGACACCAGCATCCGCTGCCGCAGCGACTCCACTGCCCGGTCCGCCGGGTCCGTCGTGTCTGTTGCGTCGTGCTTTCCCGTACTCTCCTGCTCGTCCTCCCGCTCGGGCAGGGCAGCGGTGTAACCGGCCCGCTCCACCGTCGCGATCAGGTCAGGCGGTGAGATAACGGCCGGGAATGTCACGTGGGCGGTCTGGGTGGCGAAGTTGACCGTGGCGGTGACGCCGTCCAGCCGGTTGAGCTTCTTCTCGACCCGGGCCGCACAGGACGCGCAGGTCATCCCGCCGATCGCCAGCTCGGCGCGACGCGGCGCCTCGGTAACAGTGCTGGATTGGCCTGGGCCTCCGGCCACGGTGCTGGATTGGCCTGGGCCTCCGGCCACGGTGCTGGATTGGCCTGGGCCTCCGGCCACGGCGCTCACGCGCGCTGTCCGAGCCGGTAGCCACCCGCCTCATCCAGCGCGGCCTCGATCGACGCGGCGGGCAGCGGCGAGTCGCTGGCCACCGTGACCAGGGATGGGCCGCCCGGTACCAGTTCGACGGTCACCTCGCGGACGCCATCCAGGTTCTTCAGCTCGCTGCTGACCGCACGCACACAGTGCTCGCAGGTCATGCCGGTCACCTGGTAGGCCGCCGAAGTCATGGGATTGCCTCCTTGTTTTCCGGGGGGTGTAAACCAACCCCCCGGACCCCCCTCCTGCGACGCGTCCCGCCGTTAGTTTCGCCTGGCCGGGAGGGCCTTAGCAGGCCCTCCGCGGGCCAGGCGACCCGCGAAGCTCGCTTCGCTCGCCGCGGGGGCCCGGGCTACCTTGTCTGACCGTTGAACCTTACTATACCCCCCTAGGGTATGTTTTCAGTGGGTGTGGCCGCCGTGGTGGGCGTGGGTGTCGTCTGGTGGTGTGTCCGGGGGCGTGGTCTCTGATGGGGGGCCGCCCATCATCTTCAGCATCGGGATGCCGCCGGTGCGGACGAAATTGGCGATCAGCGCGGCGGCCACGATCAGGAAGACGATGTTGAGCCAGGTCGTGTAGTCCAGGGACACACCCTGGTCGGGTATCTTCGCGGTGGCCCGGCCAGGCACCAGCCCGAGCCCGCCGAAGACCAGCTCGATCACGTACCCGGCGGCGACCATCGCCAGGTAGAACGTGCCGAGCAGGAAGGCCGCCATCCGCGGTCCGTAGTACTTACGGTAGATGTTCAGGATCGGCGCGATGATCAGGTCGGCGAAGATGAACGCGACCACTCCGCCGAAGCTGATCCCGCCCTTCCACAGCACGGCCGCGAGCGGCACGTTGCCGATCGAGCAGACGAACGAGATGATCGCCACCAGCGGGCCGATCAGCGGTCCCCACAGCTTGGCGGCCAGCGGGTGACCGGCGAAGAAGAACGACCGCCAGAAGCTGTCCGGCACCCAGGCGGCGATCACGCCCGCGACCAGCAGTCCGATCACCAGGTCACGGATGATCGCGGCCCACTCCATCACGAACACATGGCTGACCGAGGCGAAGCCCTCCCGCGAGAACAGGCGGCTGGCGAATGATCCTCGCCGCTGGATGGACATGTCCATCGCGGCGTGCCCTTCCATCGAGCCCGCTATGCCCCGCTCGGCTTGGTAACGCGCTTCGCGCAGCAGCCTGCCGGTCAGGAACAGCCGGAACAGCACGGCCAGGATCACGATCATGATCGGGCCACCGGTGAACTCCGCGAGCGTGAACTGCCAGCCCATCAGCAGGGCCAGGATCACGCCCAGTTCGATCACCAGGTTCGTGGACGCGATCTCGAGCGCTACCGCGGCGGTGAAGTGAGCGCCCTTGCGGAACAGCGCCCGGGCCAGCGCGACCGCCGCGTAAGAACACGACGAAGACGCGGCGCCCAGGGCCGTGGCCAGCGCCAGCGTACGCGGCCGGTCATCGCCGAGCAGCCGGACGACCGTGGACCGGCGCACCACCGCCTGGACGACCGCCGACAGGAAGAACCCGAGGATCAGCGCCCAGGTGATCTCCCATGTCATCGAACCGGCGATCGACAACGCATGCAGAATCGCGTGCATCCGCCTCACCTACCTTCCGGCACGCGCCCTAACCGTATACCCGTACGGGGTATTCCAGATATGGCCAGGCCATGTCCCGCATTGGTCGTAGTGCGTGACATGTGGGTCGGACGCGGACAGCGGACACGCGGACGGTCATGATCACCTCTCCCGAAGGGGTGAATGTGCCGTTGCCCGCCCTGTAGGGGGTGCGGTGGCACTTTCACCCCCAGGGATCGGCCCACTCTTCTCGCTGCCCGCGTTCCCGGCGCTGCTCGCCCGACGCGTCCGCTAATGGCGGCGAGCCTGTACGGTCGTGTAATTGACGTTACAATCCCGGAATATGTTGAGAATTTACGGGGGTCTCGCGGTGCTGGCGGTGTGCGGGATAGCCGTCGGGGCCGGAATCGCCTACGGACCAGCATCCCCTACCACGTTCCGCGCCGCGTCAACGTCACCTGACACGTTCCGCGCCGGGTCTACGTCTACGCCTTCGTCGACGCGGCCCGGTACCGGCATCGCGCTGACCGCGAACCTGAGCATCTGCGACAAGTACTGCGACGGCCGCGACCCCGCTCTGGCCGCCGGGGACCGGCAGGCGCTGAGCACCGTGATCTACGGCCGGAGCATCGTGTTGCATTTCGACGACGCCGATGACATGGCATGGGCCAGCATCGACAGCGGCAGCGCGGGCGACGAAGTCTGGATGGACCGCTCCTGGGACGGCGGCTACACCTGGAGCGACGGCTCGAAGCTGGGCGACACCACCATTCCCAGCGGCAAGACCGGCTGGCGCACGTTGATGTACAACGTGGATGACTGGGCCGTGCACCCGGGGGTCGGGGTGGTCCGCGCCTGCGGCAAGGCCGGCAACCGGAGCGAGATCTCGTGTACCCCGTGGGCCAGGACCACGTGGAACGCGTCAGACAGCAGGCGCGCGGCGGCCACCGCGCTCATGCAGTTCTACAACGAGGGCACCGGCCTGTTCAACGGGACCGGCTGGTGGAATTCGGCCAACGACCTCACCTCGATCATCGACGGCATCCGGATCACCGGGATGGCCAGCTATCAGTACGTGATCGCGGACACGTACGCCGCCGAGCGCAATGCGAATCTCGGGGATTTCCGTAACAGCTATATGGACGACACGGCATGGTGGGCGCTGGCCTGGATCGACGCCTACGATCTGACCGGGAACACGACGTACCTGAACACGGCGAAGGACGACGCCAATTACCTGGCCGGCTACTGGGACTCCACGTGCGGCGGCGGCATCTGGTGGTCGAACGCCAAGACCTATAAGAACGCGATCGCCAACGAGCTTTACCTCTACCTGAACGCGGCCCTGCACAACCGGATCAGCGGCGACACGACCTATCTGGCCCGTGCCCAGGCCGAGGAGAAGTGGTTCCTGGGCAGCGGAATGATCAACGGGTCGAACCTGATCAATGACGGGCTCACGATCAACTCCAACGGAACGTGCGTCAACAACGGCGCGGCGGTCTGGACGTACAACCAGGGCGTGATCCTGAGCGGACTGACCGAGCTGTACAAGGCGACCGGGAACGCATCGGTGCTGAACGAGGCGGTGACGCTGGCCAACGCATCGAGCAGTTCGGCGCAGCTCAACCCGGTCTCGGCCACCGCGCCAAAGGGAGAGCTGGCCGACCCGAGCGCGGGCGGCGGCGACGAGCCGACGTTCAAGGGCGTCTACGCTCGCGGTGTGTACGCGCTGAACTCGGTGGCCAGCGGCGCCCCGTACGGTTGCTACCTGGCGCGCCAGGCGGCCACGGCCTATGTCAACGACCGAAACGCCGCCGACCAGTACGGCAACCTGTGGGCCGGTCCGTGGTCGAGCACCGCGCAGGGCGGCCCGGATCAGCCGGCGGCCGCCCAGCAGGGAAGCGCCGTCTACCTCCAGAACGCCGGCCCAGGTTTCACGTCGCCCAACTCCCCCGCCGTCACCAACGCCCTCAACTGCTCGTAGGCCGGTGACCAGCAGCAGAACACTCAGCTCACGTTGACTGCCGTGTCATCGATGACGAACGAGGTCTGTAGCTCGAAGTCCTCGGCGCCGGTGAACTTCAGCGTGATGTTCTGGCCGGCGTAGGCGCTCAGCGAGAAGCTGTGCTGGGCGTACCCGGTGTTGTGGTCGAGGTTGGAGTACGTGTGCAGCGTGGACAGCACGCTGCCCGAACTGTTGAGCACCTGCACGGTCAGCTTGTCGTACTGCGTCGTCGTGGACGTCTCCGCCGTGTTGATGTGCAGCCAGAAGCTGAAGTTATAGGTAGAGCACCCGGTCGGCAGCGTGATCGACTGCGACAGCGTGTCGGTGGTCGTCTTGCCCCAGCCGTCGAGCCAGGCGTCCCAGCTTCCGCTGTGCGGCGGCTCCATGGAGTTGTTGTTGATCACCTCAACCGGCGAGTGGGTCGAGGTCACCGCCCACGGTGCGGGGCTGGAGCTGCCGTTCTCGAAGCCGGGGTTGCCGAGGAGCTGCGCTGGTGTGCAGCCGCTGCCGCCGGCTGGCGTGGCGGAAGCCTCGTTGCTCTGCGTGCCCTCGCCGATCGCGTTCACCGCGGTGACCTTGTAGAAGTAGGCCTGGCCGCTGGTCAGGCCGGTGTCGGTACACGAGGTCACGGCGCCGAGGCCGCTACAGCCACCGCTGGTCAGCAGCGTCTCGGTACCGCTGGAGGTGCCCCGGTACACCCGGTACGACGTGATGTTGACGCCGCCGTTGCTGGCCGGCGGAGTCCAGCTCAGCGAGATCTGACCGGTACCCGCGGTCGCGGTCAGGCCGGTGGGCGCGCCCGGCGGCGTTCCCTGGACGGGCGTGGCCGTGACGCTGACGGTCGACGTGGCCGACCCCTGCGGCGAAGCGCTGTCGTGAACGGTCAGGGTCGCGGTGAAGGTCCCGGCCGAGCTGTAGGTATGGCTGGGATTCTGCGACGTGCTCGTCGACCCGTCACCGAAGTTCCAGCTATAGGAGTAGGGCGGGGTTCCGCCGGTGCCGGTGCCGGTGAAGGCGACGCTCAGCGGGATCTGGCCGGAGGTCGGCGTGCCCGAGGCGGTGGCCGCGAGCGGGTTGCCGACGGCGTTGACCGTGACGGTGACGCTCGACGTGGCGGTGTTCGCGGGCGAGGCGCTGTCGGTGACGGTCAAGGTCGCCTTGAAAGTCCCGGCCGAGCTGTAGGTATGACTGGGATTCTGCGACGTGCTCGTCGACCCGTCACCGAAGTTCCAGCTATAGGAGTACGGGGCGGTGCCGCCCTGGGCGGAGCCGGTAAAGGACACGCTCAGCGGCGCGTTGCCCGTTGTCGGCGAGGCCGCCGCCGTGGCCGACAGCGGGGTCGAGCCCTGGATCCAGAAGTCCTCAAGAGGGTCACCGAGCGCGGCCTGGTCCGAGGTCGTCATGGGGAAGGTCGACAGGCCGAGGCTGTTGGTCGGGCTGATGATGCCACTGTGGACGTTCTCCATGACGCGTTCCATCGCCGCCAGCACATTGCTCGTCGTGTAGGCGACGTGCGAGATGTAGTGCTGCTTCATGTACGTCGGCGACGCGATGACGACCAACGGCACGCGGAAGGTGTTGCTGACGTGGTCCGGGCCGTTGTTGCCGTTCTGGGTGTCGTCCTCGGTGACCACGATCAGCGTGTTGTTGCTGTACGACGGGTTGTTCATGATGGCATCGACGATCGACTTGGTCGCCGAGTCGTTGGTCGGGATGTCCTGGAACGTGCCGGGATGGTCGTTGAACAGCTCGACGTAGTTGTAGGCCGGCAGACCGTTGGCGTTCACGAAGTTTATGTAGTCGTTCGCGACGGTGGTGTCGGGGATGTTCTGGCCGGAGCAGGTGTATTCGTTGTAGTGCAGCTCCTCCGGGATGGTCGTGCCGGGACGGTCAACCGGCAGCACCTCGAGGTTGCCCGTCGCGGGGTTGCGCCAGTACCCGCTGCCGCTGTTGAGCATCCAGTAGAAATCACCGTTCATGGAGAACGTGTACGGGCTGCTGCCGGTCCCGGTGCCGGTCTGGGCGGTACACGGGTTGGTGCCCTCCCCGGAGGGGCCGTCGTCGCCGTTCAGGAAGCGGTCGAACATCGTGCCGGTGCCCGACGGATAGGACTGCTGCTGGGAGCTTGACGCCGACTGAGCAGAGAACAGCCACCAGTGGTTGGGGCCGCTCGGCGGCTGCGTGCCCGTGCTGTAGGAGTCATCCAGCGCGTACTGCTTGGCCAGCGCGTGGAGCTGGGGCACGGAGCTGATGTGGTTCGTGCTCTCCACCTGGCCGTTGCAGCCGGCCGCGATCGTGGTGGCGCAGTCACCGAGGTAGTCATCGAAGGTATGGTTCTCCCGGAACAGGATCACGAAGTGCGTGAACGGCGGGAAGTAGGGCGCCAGCGGGTTGGCCGCCTGGGTCGGCTGCCACAACGTCTGCTTCTGGGCGGTGCAGGTTCCCGCCTGGCACGTCCGGCTCAGCTGGACCGTGTGCGCGTTGGTTATGTAGAAGTTGTGCGGCTGCGGGAACTTGGCGAACTCGACTCCCGGCTTGGCGAAGACGGCGCCGACGCAGTCGTAGTTGTCGGGTATGTAGGTCTGATGGCGGTCGCCGATGGGGAGATCCTTGGCGTCAGCCGGGTCGGTGCTGGGGTTCCAGCCCTTCAGCGTGCACGAGCCGACGCCTGTCGCGGGATGCCCCGCACCGACGGCCGGGCCCGCCGGGCTCATGAAGAACCCGATCAACGAGAGAAGGGCGGCAGCGATGCCCGCCATCAGCAGCTTCCGACCGATCATCGAAACCCTCCAGGCCAAGAGTCCCTAACGCACGGTGCATGAACGACCACCACTACGTATCTTGACTGCGGATCAAGGCCATCACAAGGCCCCAAATTCACACACAGCCGTCAAGCAGTGTTATTCATTCACCGTTCGCTCAGAGGCCTCGCGAGGGATGCTCAGCTGTACGTCAGGCGGGCCTGCCTAGGGATGTCGCCGAACTCGCCGGCGTGGAAGTCGCGGAAGGCCCGCTCGATCTCGGCTCGGGTGTTCATCACGAACGGCCCGCCGAACGCTACGGGCTCGCCGATGGGCGCACCGCTGTAGACCATGACCACGCTGGGGGTGCCGCCGTCGCCGGTCTCCAGCGCGATCGACGACATCAGGGCCCGCGGAACAGGGTCTGACCAGGCGATCTGGCCCTCCCGCACGATACGCCCAGCCATCGTGACCTGGCCCGACATCACATAACAGAACGCACGATCGCGGGCGGGCAGCACGTGTTCCAGGCGCTGCTCCGGTTCCACCGTGATCAGCGCCGCGGAGATCGGCCAGTGGTTGAGCGCGGGGCCGCTGACACTGTCCACCTCCCCGGAGATCAGGTCGACGCGGGCACCGTCCCGCTCGATGACGGGCCGCCGCGCGGCTAGCAGGTCCTGGTAGCGGGTACCGGCCATCTTGGCGTCACGGGGCAGGTTGACCCACAACTGAAGGGTGTGCGCCCGCTCGTCCCGGAAGGCGAGTTCGCGATGGATTATGCCGCGTCCCGCGGTCATCCACTGCACGTCCCCGGCGGTCAGCGCGCCGGCGTGGCCGACATTGTCGCCGTGCTCCAGGACGCCATCGACGACCAGCGTCACCGTCTCGATGCCACGGTGCGGGTGCCAGTCGAAGCCCGGCGAGGAGAACCAGTCCTCGGACAGGGCCAGGAACGGATCGGTGAGTTCCGGCCGCGTCGGCATGATGATCAGGTTCTTGTCGTCGACCTGAGCGTCCGGGCCGAGATGCGTCTTGTTCTCGACCCGGACGACGCTCCGTTCGGCGACATTGTCGACACCGCCCAGCGTTTCCATGTCACCACGGTACTTGCGGGAGGAACCTAACAGCCGCCGCTGCCTTGCCAGGCGGCGACCGTGTCGTTGGCGGTGAAAGTGGCGTCGGCAGTGGTGAAGCTGAAAGCGCGGTTGCTGACGAAACCGCAGCTACTGGTTTCCTCGACGGTGCTCCAGCTGCCCAGGGTGAACTTGTACTGGAACGCCGCGGTGGGCACGCCGGTGATGGTCAGCGTCCAGGTGTTCGTGCCGGTCCTGGTCATCGGATAGTCGGTGGCGATCCAGTCGTCGGCGGACGGGATGCCGGTGCCGAGCACGTCGTAGTTACCGGACAGGTAGACGGTGGCTGTGCTGGGAGTGCTGGCCGGGACGGTGACGTTGATGACCGCGGTGGAATTGCCGCAGGCGGCGGGTCCGCTCCAGTTGGCGACCGTGTCGCTAACCGTGCCGCCGTTCACGCTCATGCTACGGTTGCCCGTGTCGGCGCAGGTGGCGCTCTTCTCCACGTTGTTCCAGCTGCCGCCGAGGTCGTATTTGTAGGACAGCGTGGTGTTGGCCGTGGCGTCGACGGTCGCGGTCCACTTCGTCGCTGTAACCCGGGTCATCGGGATGCCGTTGGCGGCCCAGTCGGACTGGCCCAGGCCCAGCGCGGACAGGTTCCCGGCCAGGTAGACGGTGCCGCCGGAGGCGTCGGTATTCACCGGCACCGTCACGTTCACCGTCTCCTTGACCGAGCCGCTCACCGGACAGCTACCCTGCTGCACGCACTGGCTGACGACCGCGGGGGTATCGACATCCTTGCCCGCGGAGATGTCGGTGGCCAGGCGGACGTACTGGGCCATGGCCCACATCAGCGGCGTGGAGGAGTTGTCCGGCTGGCCGAAGGTGAAGCCGCCGGTGCCGGTGGCGCCGCCCCACACCTGCTCGGATATCTGATAGCCGGAATTAGCGGCACCGGCCATCGTGGCCAGCATGGACTGCGCCGCGGATGCGTTGCCGTCGGCGACGTCGTACTCGCCGCGCTCGCCGGTGAGCACCGGCCACGGGTTGCCGACACCGGCGCCGGTGTAGTCACCGCCCGAGGCGGTCTCGCCGTATCCGTCGAAGTCGTACCGGTGCCAGATCGGCCCCTCCGGGGTGTTCACCTTGATCTGGGAGTCCACCACGGAGATCGAATTGCTGATATCGGCCGAGGTGGCCGGCTTGATACCCAGCCGGACCAGGTCCAGGAAGCTGGGGTCGACCACGGTGCGGTCGTCGTGGTTGCCGCCGCCGTTGGCGATGCCGATCGAGGCGCCGGAGTTGGGGTTGCCATCGGGGGTTATCCGCAGGAAGTACTGGCCGTTGCCGTAGGGCCCGGTCGTGGTGTAGGTCAGGCTGTCCACCTCCGAGGCCCAGGACAGGGCGGTCGACTGATAGGTGGCCGCCTGGCTGGTCGCGCCGTTAGCCTGCGCGATGGAGGCGGCACAGACCAGACCCGCGATCTCGGCCGCGATCGTGGCCGGTGAGTAGCCGCCGGCCTCCTCCCAGCGTTCCTCCGGCGTGGACGGGCCGTTGCTGACCAGGTAGTTGGCCAGGGCCTGGATATGTCCCCAGTCCGCCGAGTTCGTGGCGCCAAGCTGCCAGGCCAGGATGATGGGGTCGGCGACTTCGTCCATCTGAAGTGAGCCGAACACCGTGTTGCCGTTCAGGAACGTGTTCTGCTTGACCGCGCCGCTGGATTCTTCCTCGTAGGCGAAGATGTACTGGAGGGCGGCGTTCGCGTCGGTGGCGTCACCGGCCGCGAGCAGTGCGCTGGCCATCTGGTATTCGTCGCGGGTCCACACGACGTGATAGCCGTGGTCACCGGCGTTGTTGGCGCTGACGCTGGTCCCCCACGGGTCGTTCGGAGCGGCGACGAACCCGCCGGTGAAGGTCTTGTCCTCGTCGGCTTTCACCTCCATCAGCGAGACGTAATACTGCTGCTGGAGCTGGGCATTGCCGGTGACCGAGGCCGGGGGGCTGTTGAGACCGGCGAGCCAGGAATGCCAGCCTTGCTCGAACGAGCCCTCCAGCGAACTGAACCCAGTGGCCAGCGACGCCGCGGCATCGGAGACGGCGGCGGACTGGCTGGAGTCGAAGGCCAGCGCCAGCGTGAACGTGGTGGATCCGGTGGCGGCCACCGGGATCTGCGCGACCTGCACGATGTGGCCTGCGCTTGGTGCTGTTGAGTACGTGGAGGTCAGCGCGTGGCTGCCGGCCAGCATGGCGCTGCCGTCGCTGGTGCTGCCGACGTATCCGCTGGTCGTCTGCGTGAAGTTTGCCGAGGCGGCCAGGGCGCTGGAGACCGAGCCGTTGCTGGAGACGAGATCGCCGCTGGCCGAGTCGGTGCCGCCGGTATTACCCATGCCCTGGTTGTTGAGCTGGGGCAGATAGTCGGCGTACAGCTGGAGCGGAGTGGAGCCGCGGTTGTCGAACGTGGTCTGGATCAGCACCACCGAACGGGACGGGTCCGCGATGTAGGTCTTGGTGATCGTGAAGTTGGCGGCCGTGTTGACCTGCTGCCAGACCGGTGAGGTTCCGGACGGATCGGCAAGGGTTATCGCGTGGCTGGTGTTCGCCGTCTCGGTGTCGGTGAACGAGGAGCCGTCCGTAACGATGTACTGCAGGCCGAACGTGCTGGGGGTGTCGGTCTGCGGGTAGAAGACATTCTCGAGTTCGCCGTTACCGACCGTGTACCAGACCTTCGAAGCCGAGCCGAGGGAGTCGGCGAAACCCTGCACGTTCGATTCATTCCAGGTGGCATTGGCGCCGGGGGCGCCCGGTGCGCTGCCAGCCGCTCGGGCGGGGCTGGTTCCGCCTATGCCGCCCACGACAGCTGTACCGGCCAAGATGGCCACAGCAGCCATGACGGCTGATTGTTTCTTCCGCATTCCCACAACATAGATTTGACGGAAACATTCAGCCATGGCGTGATGCAGGAACAATCAGTTAAAAATCCCCGGAATGATCCCTTAATTCGAGAAATGAACCATAAAAGTCCCTGGCGAGCGCCATCCCGGGGTCCTTGGCGCTGGTTTGCCAGCCATTGACCTGTCCCATCTCGCGTCGTAAGACCTTATTCGGGAGCAGCAACACCCGGCCTGATGAAACGCCAACGTCTTCATGCTCGCCTGGGACTACGGCAAACTGGTGGTGGGCTTCGTCAGCAACAGGAGCATGAGTGTGAACGGCGGCACGGTCGATGACACCGTCGCCAACTGGGCCGGTTTCGGTGGCTGCTAGCCGTGGAACCACCGTACGTTCGTTGTAAAAGGCTTTTTAATACGAACGGACGGTGGTATCACGGCCAGGTCGCGGTGAAGTCGGCGGTGACAGGCGCCGCGTTCCCCGCGCTCAGCGTCACCACGCCGTGGTAGGTGCCCGGATGCGCGTAGGTGTGCTGGCCCGAGATCGTGTACAGGCTGTTCACCCGGGTGTCGGTAGCATTCACGCCGGTCACGTCGCCCGTGGTGGTGGCACCGTCACCCCAGTCGATCGTGCACCCGATGCCCAGCGAGGAATCGCACATGGTCAGCGTGCTGGTCGGGAAGCCCGGTGCGGACAGCATGGCGACGGTCCCGGCGACGTGTCCGCTTGCGCTCGCGGTCAGCGGGGCGGCACCTTCGGCAGCAAGCTGCCAGGGCACTTCGGTGGACGGGTAGAAGTTGACATCTGCCGCCTGGAGGCGAGCGCCCTGCGCGGCGAGGCGCTGCAGGAAGTCCCGGTACGCAGGGCTGGAGGCGGTGCGCTGGGCGGCTGGTGACCAGGCGACCTCAGCCAGCGCGAGCAGGCGCGGGAACACCATGTAGTCGACGTCGCTCATGGTGGCGACGGTCTCGCCCCACATGTCGCCTTCCACGCCGATCACGTTCTTGTCGGTGACGCCGGTGACCAGCGAGCCGGGGTCCCAGTTATAGGCGCTATCGACATCACAGCCCTTCGCGCAGGCCCAGTTCATACCCAGTGAGGCCGGCACGCTGCTCGTCGCGGTGACGATGTACTTCTGGTCCAGGTAAGTGTGATTGGCCGGCGCCATGATGACTTTCATATTTTTGGCGACCGCCTCGCGGCCTGTCTCCGTGCCCGGGTCGCTGCCGGCGGCCGGCTGCCAGTACTCGGCCACCGACCCCTCGGGCGGGGTCGTGCCCGGGCCGGCGATGTCCGCCCACCCCATGACGGTCTTGCCCTGCTTGGTGACCAGCGGAGCCTCGGTGTTGATGAACTGCGCGTACTGCTGTGCGGTGAGCAGAGAGGTGGGCACCTCGTCGCCACCGAGGTCGTAGTAGGGACCGGGTGTTTCGGCGGTGAGCTGGTCGATGATCGCGGTCATGATCGCCCAGGTGTCCGGGCTGTCCGGGCACATGGCGCTGTACCCGACGTCTTCGGTGTAGTCCCACTGCGGCGGGTTGAACTGGCCGCAATTGATGCCGTGCGGGTTGGCGGGCAGGTTCGGGTTCCCGGTGTCTCCGTACTCGGACATAATGATCGCGTTGTTGTGGCCGGGTGAGTCGACTTCGGGGAAGAGGGAGATGAAGTGCGCGGCGGCGTAGGCGACGACCGCCTTGTACTGTGCCTGGGTCCAGAAGCCGCCGGGATCTTGTGATCTTCCGCCGGTGCCTACAGAGCCGGCGCTGCCGATGCCGGTCAGCCGCGGGAAGCCGGTGATGGCCAGGCGGAATCCCTGATCGTCGCTGAGGTGCAGGTGCAGCTGGTTGATCTTGTACGAGGCGACCTGGTCGATCAGCTGCTCGACCGCCTGGGGCGGTTCGTAATGCCGGGCGATGTCGAGCAGGACGCCGCGGTATTCATAGCGTGGGTAATCGGTGATCGTGACCACGGGAGTGGTCCACGGGCCTGGCGCTGTTGTGCGGCTGTTGATCCACGGGGGCAGTAGCTGACGGAACGTCTGGACGCCGTTGTACAGGCCGTGACTTGTGGGTGCCTCGATGGTGACGCTGCTTGTGGTGGTGTCGAGCTCGTAGCCTTCGGCCTGGTTGGCGGGCTTGAGCGTGCCGGGATCGCCGAGTCTTATGGTGATGTCGCCCGGTGCGGGGGCGCCGACCAGGACGGGCAGCGGGTAACCGGTCGCCGGGCGCAGATAGGCGGCCAGGTCGTCGGCGATGGACAGTTCGGTTGCTGCGGGGGCGCCTGGGGCCGCTGGGGCGGCGACGATGCGGGCGGTCCTGGCCAGGGCGAAGTGACCGCTGCCGACCGTCGCCGACACCGGCTTCGGCACGATGTCCAGGACTGGAGTGGCGTTGGTGCTCGCGGGCAGCCGTGCCGCGGTGGTGCTGGCGGGCAGCCGCGTTGCCGTGGTGCTGGCGGGCAGTCCGACGACGGCGGCGGCGGGAATGCCGATGATCAGAGCCGCGGACGCGGCGCATAGCACGCCGAGGCTTGTGAGCTTGGCTGGGAAACCGGGGAGACCTGGCAGGCCTGGGAGACCTGGGAGGCCTGGGAGATGCAGCCTGTGGTTCATGTTGCCCGCCTTGGATCGGTGTCCGAACGCCGCGCTCCCTGCGGCCTGCATGTTTAGGGAAGTTTCCTAACAATTCATGATTCCTAAGCGAAAGTACGCTTCCGCACCAGATAGGTCAAGCACCAACAGAACGACCACAGATCCGCACACAAAAGGGGCGAGTCCATGCAGGAGCGATCGGCGGCTGCTGCCGCAACCGGTTCTGTTTTCTCGGTCCGCCTCGTAGATCCGGTGCAGGGCCAGATGGAGGCATGCCATGCCGATTAAGCCGATTTCCTGAGCCGAAATTATTTTCGGCTCAGGAAATCGTAGTCAGCTCCAGGGCGCCGGGCCGGCCGCCGGCGGGCTAGCCGCCCGAGGCCTGTACTGCCGGCATCAGCCCTGCGGTCCAGCAGGCTCACCGCACGGGCAAACACAGTTCCGCGGTGTTACCGGATTGACCTGAAAGTCCGGTAATACCCGAACGGGATTTGGATTAAGACGGAACATCCATGCTAGATGGAAATTAGTGTACGAATTCGGCGGGTAAAGTTCCGTGCAGCATGAGATTTCCACGCTGTTGGAGGTGAAGGGCGGCCGCTGGAATGGAGGGAGGGCCATCGACCCGGCCGGGGGCGCGGCGCAGACCTCCGCCCTTCAACTCTGTAGCTGGAGCGCTTAGGTGGTGGTAGCGCGCCCGGCGATGCGTGAGGAGGCCTTTCGAGTCGTTGGTGACTGCGCCGGGCTGAGCCAGCAGGCATCGGGTGAACGCTGGTGGTCCATCCAGTGAACATCGTTCGCAGCGCCCTGGTTGGGTCCGAGGAAGGGGAACGCTGACGGCAGGATGGGTTTAGTCCGGTTTGTCCGGCAAAGACGAGGCTGCGCGAGTGAGGAGCCACCCAAGGTGGCGGGGAGACGACGGCGGGCTCGGCTAGCGGTGGCCGATGCGCTGCGCTTTGCGGTGGTGATACCGGCCAGGTCGGCGCGCTCAGTCAGGCAGACGGGGCCGGCGGGACAGGCAGCGCCAACTAGGTTGACAGGGCCAGCCAGGTTGACAGGGCTGGTTGGGGTGGTAGCGCTGGCCCTACTGACAGCGGCTTGCGGGACTGGCACGAGCACCGGGGGTGAGACCGCCGGAAGCCGCGCGGGGCCGGGCGGGACGATCACCGAGGCAGGCAGCGGCCTGCTTGACCCTCTCGCAGTGGCGTGGGCGACGGCCTACCATCAGCAGTTCGCGGACGTGACCGTGACCACCGCGTCCGTCGGCTCCGGCAAGGGCATCGCGCTGGCGACCGCGGGCAAGATCGACATCGGCGCCTCCGACGCCTACCTGTCCAGCGGCGACCTGGTGAAAAACCAGAACCTGCTCAACGTCCCGCTGGCCATCTCGGCTCAGACGATCATCTACAACCTGCCCGGGATGAGCCAGGGCAGCCACGTCCAGCTAAACGGCACGGTGCTGGCTGGGATCTATGACGGGACCATCACGACGTGGAACGATCCCGCGATCGCCAGCCTGAACCAGGGCCTGCACCTGCCGGACATCAAGATCGTGCCGATACACCGCTCCGACAGCTCCGGCGACACATTCCTGTTCACAAGCTATCTGTCGACCCAGGACCCGAACTGGAACGACGCGATCGGGTACGGAACGACTGCGGCCTGGCCACAGGTCCCCCGGGCCAAGGGAGCCAACGGCAGCGTGAACACGATGAACGACTGCGAGCACACGCCCGGCTGCGTCGCCTATAACGGGATCAGCTACCTGTCCAAGGCGCTGGCCGGCCGACTCGGCGAGGCGGCGCTCGCCAACTCCGCCGGCCGGTACACCCTCCCCACCGCGAGTGCGATCCGCGATTCGGTGGGTAGTTTCGTGTCGATCACGCCGCCCAACGAGACGATCTCGATGATCGAGGGCCCGTCGGCCACCGGGTACCCGATCATCAACTACGAGTACGCCGTGGTCAGCACCCGGCAGCCGAATGCGACGAAGGCCAGCATGATCAGGGCCTTCCTGAAATGGGTGATCACCACCGGAAACGACGCGTCGTACGTGGATCGTGTCGGGTTCCAGCCGCTGCCCGCCGCGGTGGTCTCGCTCGGCGAGGCACAGATCGCGGAGATCGGCCCATGACCGCCACGGCCGCGCCGGCCAGGCGGCGGCCCATCAGCCAGACTGCCCGCCGGGCTGTCGTTACGACACCTGCCGCGATACGGGTGCTGATGATGTCCCTGGTGCTGCTCTCGCTGACCTGGGGCGCGTTCGGCGGCTGGGCGGCGAACGAACACTCCTCCGGCGCGAGCGCGGTGGTCGCGGTGGACGAGCCGCTCAGCCTGGACGCCCGGCAGATGTATGAGTCCCTCGCGGACGCCGACGTGACCATCACCACCGCGTTTCTAGCCAGTGCCCAGCCGCCGCTGAGGCTACTGCAGCGTTACCAGGCCGACATCGCCACGGCCTCCGCTGACCTGGCCAAGTTGCGGACAGGCGGCGGTAACGAATCGCCGTACTCGGCGCTCAGCAGCGGCCTGCCCCGGTACACGGGGTACGTCGCGGACGCCGAGAGCCAGTACTCGCTGGGATACCCGCTGACCGGCGGCTCGTTCATGCAGGTGGCCTCCGAGGAGGCCCATCTGGTGCTGCTGCCCGCCGCCAAGGCCGTATTCACCCAGGAGAACGCGGCGCTTACGGCAGCGAGCAGCCAGGCGACCGGGCTGCCGACAATGATCGTCGCCCTGGTTATCGCGCTCATCGCCGGAGTCGCCCTGTACCGGGCGCAGCGGTGGCTTACCCGGCGCACGAACCGCGTGTTCAGCGCCGGGCTGATGCTGGCGTCGGCCCTGCTGGCTATCAGCGCCGTATGGATAGCGGCCGCCTTCGGCGTGGCGCGCTCGGACCTGGACCGCGGGATCGGGCAGGGCTCCCAGCCAGCCGAAACCCTGGCGCAGGCGAGCATCAGCGTCCAGCAGATCAGGGGAGACGCGGTACTCAACGTCATCTCACGCAGTGGTGACGCCTCGTTCCAGCAGGATTTCGTGGCCACGAGCAAGCTGGTCGGGCCCGGAAACAACACCCTTCTCACCAGTGCTGACGCGGCCTCGACGGGCAGTCGGCAGGCTGCCTCCCTGGTGGCGGCGGCCGAGCGGGAGGCGACCGCCTGGTACGCGGCGAACTCCGGGGTCTACCGCCTTGGCGTGGCCGCCAACTACGGCGCGGAACGAAACATGGTTATCGGGACCGGCAGCGGTAGCTCGGCCGCCGGGTACGCCGCGCTGGAGAACGACATCACTCAGGCGATCAACGACGACCAGGCGGTCTTCCGGTCCGCTGCCACCGCCGGCGCGAACGTGCTCAACCCGCTGGAGCCGGTGGTGATCGCGGCGTCGCTGCTGATGGCGGTCGCGTGCGTCTGGGGCTTCAGCCGCCGGCTCGCAGAGTACCGTTGAGCGGTGGCTTCAGCAGCACCGCCAGCCGAGGACTCCGGCATCCCGGGATTCTGCGCGGCGCTGGGCATTCCCGGGCTGGCCGACGTGCACACGCACTTCCTGCCGCCACGGATGCTGCGCCGGGTATGGGCGTACTTCGACGAAGGCGGACCGCTGCTCGGGGTCAGGTGGCCGATCCGGTACCGGTGGAGCGAGGAGCAGCGGGTCGCGCACCTGCGAGCGATGAACGTCCGGATGTTCAGCGCGCTGGCCTACGCCCATCGCCCGGACATGGCCGCTGACCTGAACGAGTGGACGCTGAGTTTCGCCAAGAAGACGCCTGGCTGCCTGCCCTCGGCGACGTTCTATCCGGAGCCGGGGGTAACCGAGTACGTCACCAAGGCGCTGGACGAAGGAGCCAGGATCTTCAAGGTCCACCTCCAGGTAGGCGGCTTCTCCCCCGCCGATCCGCTGCTCGACCCGGTGTGGGAGGTACTGACGGCCCGCCGGACCCCGGTCGTCGTGCACGCCGGCCATGCACCGGTAGGCACCGAGCACACCGGCCCCGACCCGTTCAGCGCGGTCCTCAAGCGGCATCCCGGCCTGACCGCGATCATCGCCCATCTGGGCGCCCCGGACTACACGGAATTCCTCCGGCTGGCCGAGAGTCACGACCGGGTGGCGCTCGACACGACCATGGTGTTCACCGATTTCTTCGACCGGTTCGCGCCGTTTCCGCATTCGGCGCTGCCCCAGCTGAAGGGACTGGGCGAGGCGGGCAAGATCCTGCTGGGCAGCGACTTCCCCAACATCCCCCACCCCTACGCCCGGCAGGTCGCGGGACTGGCCGACCTCGGCCTTGGCGAAGGCTGGCTGAGGGCGGTGTGCTGGGAGAACCCCGTCGCCATGTTCGGCGATCCGCTCCCAGGACCCAGGGATGGGCCGGGATCCTCGGCTGATAGCTAACACATTGGCGCTACTTGATTGCCAGCGCGTTGGCGGGGGACCCGATGCCTCCGGCCGCGTGGATCGGGGCGCTGGTCAGCATCGCCTCGTAGACGCCGTCCTGAGCACAGTCGGCGGCAAGGTCCTCTGTCCACCACAATTCTCCCAGCGCCATGCCGAACTGGCCGATCAGGATCCGGTGCAGGAAACCGATGGGCGTCGATCGATCGGCCGGGAACGCTTCGACCGCGAAGGTGTCGCTGACGATGGCAGCGACGTGGGCATCCCACAGATACCGGCACATCTCCTCGGTGTGGGCCAGACCCGGCGTGGTGACCTGGTGGCGGATCTGGAGCCTGCGGTCGCGGGACTGGTCGAGGTACCAGCGGGCAAAGCCGGTGTGCAGGATCAGCACGTCACCGGGAGAAAAGCCGAGACCAGTCCGCGATCGCGCGCGTTCCAGGTCTGCTACGTCAAAGGCAGTTGAAGTGCCAGGGTCATACGGCCGTCCCTCGTCTGTTGCCAATCGGCACATGTCGAGGAGAACCGCCCGCCCGACGATGCCCCGGCGGGCCCAATGCTCGATAGTGTTCCGCCGTCCGGACGCGACATCCGCCTCGGTGGCTCCGTTGTAGAACTGATCCGGCGCGTAACCGATGTGCCCGAGCGAGTCCCACTGGCTCGACCCCTGGGGATAGAAGTTGTCGTAGACATCGTCGAAGCCGATGGTTCCCGGCATGTGCAGTACCCGGTGGCGGGGCACACCGCGAGCGTCGGCGATCGCGGGGTCGAACGCGTCGACCGGGGCATCGAGCGGAAAAACCGCTCCCTTCCTGACCAGGGCGGCGGCGGAGACGACCCGGTCGGGGGTCATCAGGTTTATGAGCCCGACCTGATCGTTGTTACCGAACATTCCCCAGGCAGACCTGCCGCCGTGCGGCGCAGGCGGCAGGTCGTCGTAGTCCGGAAGGCTGCCCCGGACGCTGGGATCGCGACTGGTAGAGTTTTCCTGCTGCATCCAGCTATCGCATCACACCGCCGCCGACTACCGTGTGGGGACCGCGGTCCATACCTGGTTTATGTTCCCCGTACAGTAGGTGAGCTGAATCTTGTAGTTCACCGGAATCCAGCAGAAGGCAACCGTGTGCGGCGGGCCTGCCAGCGCTATAACGCCCAGAGGATTCGTTACCCAGCTCTGATTGGCGACATTAGCGCTGCTGCACGGCATGTCTACGACTTGGGCCCCCTCTGACCGCGAGGTTGCGGTGGCGCAGTTGCCGGTATCCACGTTGACCAGGGACTGGTAGAAGCCCTGGGTGCCGTATACCCACTGCTCGTTGTAGTCATAGGCACGGCAGAAGTCCATTATGTAGGGCTGGCCGCGCATGTGGTTGCTGCTCGCGCAGGTGCCGGCGTAATCCGGGCTGGATGTAGCCAGCCTGAAGGTGCCGAAGGGTAGCGGAGCCGCCTGGGCGGGTGGTACGGTGACGCCGGCCGTCAGACCGGCTATTCCCCCCGCGAGGATAAGCGCGCGGAAAACACGCGGTATTCGGATCATCGGAGATCCTCCCCCTTCTATCGGTGCGGAGCACGCATGGCATCCATGGCCAGATATACGTCCGCATGATGGAAGCTAGACGAGTTTCCGGGAATTGTCAACGGGTTCAGATATGCCTATAAATGATCTCAAGGAGGTGTATTGTTACGGAGTTGTAAATCGCGACCTGGATTTGCACCGCGCCATACCGCCGCCAAAACTAAAACCCCCTATTAAGACGAACGAGCTCGCGCTAAAGCGCGCTCACCTCCCAGCCTGGCTGAGCCTGGCCGACCCACATCTAGCCGCGTCGATCGCGGCCGCCTACCGTGAGATGTACGGGTCCGTTGCGCCGGGGGATCGAGGAAGGTTGGGTGGGGGGAACCACAGACGTTCGTTGTAGGGCCGGCACCCATCTCTGCCTCGGCACGCACCTGGCCCGGCTGGAGATCCGCGTCATGTTCGAGGAACTACTGCGGCGGATGCCGGACTGGGAACTGGTCGACGCGAGCGAACCGCGGATCGTGCGGGCCACTTTCACCCGTGCCTTCGACCGGGTCCGGATCCGGTTCTCTTGATCTTGACTTCCATGGAATATGGGAAGAGGCTGGTGAATGTTGACGGGATATCGTGGCGCGTGCCATCTTCGGAAAGGAATGTCTTCCTCCTTTTCATGCCCAGGATTAGCGGCGGAGGCCTTTTCCTATGACATATAGCGACAACCTCAGCAAGGTAATCGACGAGGTCATAGCCCCGGCGGCACGGCAGGTGGACCGGGAGGGCAAGTTTCCCCGGGAGGGGCTCGACGCGCTCGGGAATGCCGGGATACTCGGACTGACCGTGGCCGCCGAGCACGGCGGTGGCGGCAAGGGACTGGCCGAAGCGGCCGATGCCGTGCAACAGGTCGGCCGCGCGTGCGGGTCGACGGCGATGGTCCTGATGATGCACTACGCCGCGACCGCGGTGCTGGCCGCTCACGGACCCGGCTCGGTGCTCAGCGACATCGCGGCCGGCCGCCACCTCAGCACGCTGGCCTTCTCCGAGGTCGGTTCGCGCAGCCACTTCTGGGCGCCGGTAAGCACGGCCGAGGTCGACGGCGACACCGTCACGCTGAATGCGCGCAAGAGCTGGGTGACCTCCGCGGGCCAGGCCGACAGCTATGTCTGGTCGAGCCGGCCGGTCGCCGCGGACGGCATGATGACCCTGTGGCTGGTGCCGTCGGACTCGGCGGGGCTCAGCATCCCAGCCCCCTTCGACGGGCTCGGGCTGCGCGGCAACGCGTCGAGCCCGGTGTCGGCGGCATCGGTACGGGTCGGCGCTGACGCCCGGCTTGGCGACGACGGGGCGGGGCTCGATGTCGCGTTCGCGACCGCGCTGCCGTTCTTCCTGATCCTCAACGCCGCGGCAAGCGTGGGGCTGATGGAAGCTGTCATAGCCGCGACTGCCGGGCACCTGGTGGAGACCAGGCTCGAGCACCTGAAGCAGACGCTGGCCGATCAGCCGTCGGCACGGGCGGGGCTGGCCAGGATGCGGATCACCGCCGACTCCGTAGGGGTGTTGCTTGATGACGCCATAGCGGCGCTCGGTTCGGGACGGGCCGATGCGCAGCTTCGGCTGCTGGAGGTGAAGGCCGCCGCCGCCGAGGCGTCGATCCAGGTCACCGACCTGGCCATGACCGTGTGCGGCGGGTCCGCGTTCCGTACCGATCTGGGCATCGAGCGCAGGTTCCGCGACGCGCGCGCCGCGCGAGTCATGGCACCGACCACCGAAGCGCTGCACGATTTCATCGGGCGGGCGCTATGCGGGCTTCCGCTCATGTGAAAGGAGCGCACGGATGACACTGGTCATGGGAGCGGTCGCTTACGACCCGAAGGTAGTGACTATCTGGGACGGATTCCGCCGGCATCTCGCCGATCGCGGTCTGCCATTTGATTTCGTCCTGTATTCCCACTACGAGCGGCAAGCCGCGGACCTCGTCAACGGCCGGATCGACGCGGCCTGGAATTCGCCGCTGGCCTGGGTCAGGGCCAGACGGCTGGCAGCCGCACGCGGCGCGAGCCTGGAAGCACTGGTCATGCGGGACACCGACCGGGACCTGAGATCGCTGATCGTCGTGCGTGCCGACTCAGGCATCGAGAACCTGCAAGACCTGACGGAACGCACGATCGCGACCGGGGCGATCGACTCACCGCAGGCCAACCTGCTACCGATGTCGCTGCTGCGCAGGCACGGCCTGGTGCCCGGCAAGAACCTGACCGTCCGCCGCTTCGACGTCGGCGTCGGGCTACACGGCGATCACATAGGCGGCGAGCGGGACGCCGCACGCGCGCTGATGGCCGGCGCAGCCGACGCAGCCTGCATGATCGACGCCAACCACTTGCTGTTCGCCCGCGAGGGCGTCCTGCCGACAGGTTCTACCCGCATCATCGGCGAGACTGAGCAATACGATCACTGCAACATGACCATCGGTCCTTCGGCCGACGCCGGCGAGGTGGCCCTGTTCAAGGAACTGCTGCTCGCCATGTCCTACGACGACGCGGCGCTGCGACCGCTGCTGGACCTCGAGGGGCTCAAGCTGTGGTGTCCGGGTCGCACCACCGGATACTCCGCACTGGAGACAGCGGTGGATGAGATCGGGTTCTACGGGAGTGATGGTGATGTCCGCGCCGACGGCTATCGACCTTGAGGACCTCGGCCTGGAGGCCGGCGGCTACCTGCTGGTGCAGCGTGCGCTGCGTGACCTTCCGGTCGGCGGCCGGCTGACCGTCCGGGGCAGGGACGCGGCGCTGCGGGTCCACCTGGCGGCGTGGAGCCGGTCCCAGGGGCACCAAGCCGATCTGGCCGGCGCAGAGCCCGTCGTGGTCAAGGGTTCAGCGTCCAGCGCCCGGTGGAACCGGGCGGAGCGGGCCGGGCAGCCGGGGCCGGACGGTGTGGTGGAACACGCCGAAGTGCGGTGGGGGCTGGCCATGCGTGGCGCACTGGTGGAGGAGGGCGGCCCTCCGCTGCGCGTCGACCTGGTCGACAAGGACGTGGTATGGGCCGACGCCGCCCGCCAGCTGTACCTCAACGGCACCGCGCGGCAATGGAACCCGGCGACAGAAGTGCACTGGGACGATGCGTTCTACCTGCCGCCCGAGATCGAAGGGGCCGTCGTCCAGGTGATGACGTACCTGGTCGAAAACGAGTATGCGGCGCTCCAGATCCCGGCCAGGTTCATCGCCCGGCTGCATCCGCACTACCGGGAAGTGATACAGGTCCTCGCCATCCAGGTCGCGGACGAGGCACGCCACGTCGAGGTGTTCACGCGGCGCGCGACGCTTCGCTCCGATGAGGTTGGAGTGTCCGGAGCAGGCGGCCGGGCGTCGCTACAGACCCTGCTGGACGAACCCGACTTCAGCCTCGCGGCCTTCCTGCTGTCCGTGCTGGGCGAAGGCAGCTTCCTCGACCTGCTGGCCTTCATCGCCTCCCACGCACCGGACCGGGTCACCCGCGAGGTGGCCAGCCTTTCGCTGCGCGACGAGCGGCGGCATGTGGCGTTCGGGATGGCCCACCTCAGGCAGGCCGTGGACGCCGACCGGTCGATGCTGGGCAGGCTGCGGATGGCGGCGGAGCGACGGCATGACGCGCTGGCCAGCACGGCGGGCCTGAACCAGGACGTGTACGACTCGCTGGTGGTCCTGGCGTCGCACGCCTGGAAGCCGACGTCGATAGCCACCGGCTGGCAAGCCGTCCAGGACCTGCAACGAGACATGGACCAGGGCCGCCAGCGGCGGCTCACCCAGCTGGGCTTCCCGGGCGACGAGGCAGCGGAGCTGTCCGCCCTGCACACACGGAACTTTATGTAGCCGTTCAGAGGGGGCCAACATGAGTGAAGCCGACGTTCTCAGGGAATGGACGGCGGACGCGGTGGATCGCACCTTGCAGCTGATCGCCGATCTGGACGAAGACCAGCTGACCGGCCCCCTGCTGCCGACTGTGAATCCACTGCTGTGGGAGATCGCGCACCTGGCGTGGTTCCAGGAGAAGTTCGTGCTCCGGCAGGCGTGCGGCCGCGATCCCATCCTGTCCTACGGGGATGCCCTGTACGATTCGGGCGCGATTCCGCATGACACGCGGTGGCGCCTCAGCTTGCCTTCGCTCAAGGGAACCACGGACTATATACGGACGGTCGCGGATCGTGTTACCGAGGAACTGGGCCAACCCGGAGTTACCGATGTAATCCAGCACTTCACCAGGTACACGATTCATCACTACGATGTTCATACCGAGGCGCTCACTTATACCCGGCAAACGCTTGGATACCCGCTGCCGGTGTTCCCCGGGCTGAGCGGGACCTGGCCGCATAACGCTAATACGACCGGAGCCGTTTCCGTTTCCGGTGACGTAAGCATCGCCGGCGGAGAATTCTTGCTGGGCGCCGCGAGGTCGGACCCATTTGTCTACGACAACGAGAAGTGGGCGCACCGGATCATGGTCGCGCCATTCGCAATGTCAAGGACCGCGACGACACAGGCGGAGTTCGCGGCCTTCGTGGCGGACGGCGGCTACGCCGACACCCGGCTGTGGGCGGACGCTGGCGCGTGGCTCGCTGCTACCGGCGCCACGCAGCCGGTCTACTGGCGGCGCAGCCCTGACGGCTGGCAGCGGCGGCACTTCGACACGTGGCTGGACCTCGAACCGGATCTTCCGGTGTGCCATGTGTCCTGGTGGGAGGCTGACGCCTACTGCCGGTGGGCGGGACGCCGGCTGCCGACCGAGGCTGAATGGGAGTATGCCGCTACCGGTGGCGCGTGGCCGAAGTCCGTCTATCCGTGGGGGGACAGTTATTCGCGGGGGGACGGCGAGCCCGGCGCCGATCAGGCGGCGACCGACTGGCGTCCGGCCGGACCGGTGCCAGTCAGCGCGTGCGCGTCAGGAGACAGCCCAGTCGGCTGCCGCCAGATGATCGGGAACGTGTGGGAGTGGACGGCGAGCGACTTCGTCGCTTACCCGAACTTCGAGCGGGACGCGTACTGGGAGAACTCCGAGCAGTTCTTCGGCTCGCGCAAGGTGCTGCGGGGCGGGGCGTGGGCGACCCGGGGGCGGTTCATGCGGTCGACCATGCGCAACTACTTCACCCCGGATCGACGCGACGTGCTGGCGGGATTCCGCACCTGCGCGGTGACGTGAGGTGATCCTGGTCGTCACGCCGACCCCGCCGGACAGCCCGAACGGGAACGGGGTGACGGCGCGGCGCTGGGCGGGCATCCTGCGCGATCTGGGATATCGGGCCGAGCTCGCTCGGGAATACCGTTCCGGGGACTATGACCTGCTCGTCGCGCTGCACGCGGTGAAGAGCGCCGCGGCGGTGCGTGCCTTCCACGCCGACCATCCGGCCGCCCCCGTGGTGATCGCGCTCACCGGCACAGACCTGTATCCGGATCTGGAGACAACCGGAGTAGATCCGGCCGTGCTGGCGCTCGCCGACCGCCTCGTCGTGCTCCAGCCGAACGGCGCCGAGCAGGTGCCGGCGCAGATGCGGGACCGCGTTCGGGTCATCTATCAGGCGCTGACGATTCCTGCTGGTTCTGCCGCGCATGCGCCGCCCGACCCGGACTGCTTCGAGGTGGCGTTTCTCGCGCACCTGCGGCCGGTCAAGGACCCGTTGCTGCTCGCGGCGGCCATGCGGCACCTGCCGGCCTCGTCACGGATCCGGGTCACGCACGCCGGTGAGGCCCGCGATCCGGCCCTGGCCAGCGAGGCGAAGGCCGCGTCGGACAGCTCCGCGGCCGAAGGGCGTTACCACTGGGTCGGCCCGCTGCCGCGGGACGAGGCCCTGCGAGTGCTCGCCCGTAGCCGGCTGCTGGCCGTCACCTCGGCGCACGAGGGTGGCGCCAATGTGGTGACCGAGGCCATCGCGCTCGGCGTGCCAGTGATCTCGTCGCGGATCCCCGGGTCGACCGGGCTGCTCGGCGCCGACTACCCGGGCTACTTCCGGCCCGGTGATTCGGCCGATCTCGCCCGCGTTCTGCTCGCGGCGGAACAGGATCGTGAGTTCTACCAGTCGCTGTGCGAACGGTGTGCGGCGTTGCGCGATCTCGCCGACCCGGCGCGCGAGCGCGCGGCCTGGGCGGCCCTGCTCAGCGAGCTCACGCTATGACCGTGATGCGTCCGCGCGGCCCGTCGACGACCCGGCCTATCTCAACGGCGGGAAGTCCGCGGCCGGTCAGGTCTTCCAGCAGGGAGTCAGCCACGGATGCATCGGCCGACAGCAGCAGGCCACCGGAAGTCTGTGCGTCGTGCAGCAGGACGACGACCTCCTCCGGTATCCCTTCATCCACCGCGACCGCGGAGCTGAGCCGGTCCAGGTTGGCGCGCGTCCCGCCGGAGACGAAGCCCTGGCGCGTGAGTTCCTCGGCGCCAGGCAGCATCGGCACCCGGCCGGCCGCCACCTCGGCCGCGGCACCGCTGGCGGACAGCATGCGGTGGAGGTGACCGAGGAGCCCGAACCCCGTGACGTCGGTGGCCGCCCGCACTCCCGCTTCCAGCGCCGCCTCACTGGCGCTCGCGTTGAGCGAAGTCATAGACGCCACGGCAGCCCGCAATGACACGACGACTGTGCTGGATTGGCCTGGGCCTACGGCCGCGGCGCCGCCCCGTTTCAGGGCCGTCGTCACCACGCCGGTGCCGAGCGGCTTGGTAAGGATAAGACGGTCGCCGGGCGTGGCGCGGTCGATCGTCATCAGCCGGTCCGGATCGGCCATACCGACCACGGCCATCCCGTATTTCGGGACCGGATCGTCGATGGTGTGACCGCCCGCCACTATGCAGCCCGCCACGCTCGCCGCCTCGGCGGCACCGCGCAGGACATCGGCCAGGATGGTGAGCGGCAGGCCCTCCCCCGGCCAGGCGGCCAGGTTCACCGCGATCACCGGCCGGCCACCCATGGCGTACACGTCCGACATCGCGTTGACGGCCGCGATCCTGCCCCAGTCGCCTGGATCATCGACGATCGGCGTGAAGAAATCCGTGGTCAAGACCAGGGCCTGACCACCGTCAAGCCGGTACACCGCGGCGTCGTCCCCCTCCAGGGCGCCGACCAGCAGGTCTCCGGAGGCCGGGGCAACGTCGCCGAGCGAGCTGAACAACTGCTCGAGCTTGGCGAGCGGTAGCTTGCAAGCGCATCCGGCGCCTGGTGACAGGGAAGTCAGCCGGGGAAGCTGCGCCGCTGGTGTGGCCATCACCAGAACCTCCGATAATCCATGGAATTCAGGATAAGTATTACCTTAGCCGCCTCAGGCCGACTTCCGCGTCGTCGGCCTTCCCTCGATCCGCCACTCGAGCATGCCGCCTGCCATCCGCCGGGCTGGCCGCCCCTTCGCCCGCAGCAGCCGGACAGCGTCATACGCGAGCACGCAGTACTCCCCGCGGCAATAGGCGACCACTTCGATGTCGCCGGGTAGCTCCCGCACCTTGCCGGCCAACTCCGCCAGCGGTACGGAAACCGCCCCCTCGATGTGGGCCGCCGCGAATTCCTCTTCCGGCCGCACGTCAACCAGGAAGACGGTACCGGACCGGATCCGGTCGCACAGCTCTTCGCGGCCCACCGGCTCCAGATCGTCTTCCCCCAGGAAATCCCTGGCGGCGCGCTCGGTCTCGGCCAGGTGACGCCGGCTCACCTCGCGAATGCCCGTATACAAGCGGGCCACGTCGTCGCCCGCCAGGCGGTAGTAGATCCGGGTGCCGTCTTTCCGGCTGGTCACCAGGCCGCCGTGCCGCAGGGTCTGCAGGTGCGCCGAGGCGGTGGTCAGCTTCAGCCCCGTGGCTTGCGCGAGGACCTCCACGGTCCGCTCACCCTGAGCGAGCACGTCAAGCAAGTCCATGCGCTTGGCGCTCGCGAGCGATCTGGCCACGAGGGCGAACTGCTCGAACAGCGCTTCTTTGAGATCTGCCCTGCTCATCCCTTCAGTGTCTCATGCACGTCTGTCGCGGCCGTGTCGTCAGTTGCCGGGGCCTCCGCGGCAGGACTGGCCTCCGCGGCGGGGGTGGGCCGCGACCACTGCTTGAGCTCGACCTGCGGGATCAGCCAGGAGGCGAGGAAGGCCAGCGCGGCGATCGGCACCGCGATGAGGAACACGGTCTGGATGGACTGCGCGTAGCCGGCCACGAAACCCGCGTGTACCGCGGCGGGCAGGTGGCTGAGCAGCGCCGGCGTCGCATCCGAGCTGCTGAAACCGGCGGGCAGCCGCACCCCGTGCAGGTGACTGGCCAGGTTGCCGACCAGCACGTTGGAGAAGATCGCGCCGAAGATCGCGGTGCCGAACGAGCCGCCGATCGACCGGAAGAACGTGGCGCCAGAGGTCGCGACACCGAGTTCGCTGTGCGGCACGCCGTTCTGCACGATGATCACCAGCACCTGCATGACACCCCCGATGCCCATGCCGAGCACCAGCATGTAGACCGCGTCGGTGAACGTCGACGAGCCCACGCCCATCAGCGACAGCAGGAACATGCCGAGGGTCATCACCGCCGAGCCGGCGATCGGGAAGAACCGGTACTTACCGGTCTTGGCGATGATCTGGCCGGACCCGATCGAGACCAGCAGCAACCCGGCCATCAGCGGCAGCAGGTACACCCCGGAGAGCGTCGGCGAGATGCCGCGGACGACCTGGAAGAACGCCGGCAGGTAGGTGATCGCGCCGAACATCGCGAAGCCGACGATGAAACCGACCAGGCTGGTCACCGAGAAGGTGCGCAGCTTGAACAGGTGCAGCGGGATAATCGGTTCCGCGGCCCGCCGCTCGACCAGGACGAACAGGGCGACCAGCAGCGCGCCGGCCACGCCGAGGATGTAGATGGGGGTGGACCGCCACGGGTAGGTCGTGCCGCCCAGGCTGGTCAGCAGGATCAGCGAGGTCGCGGCCAGCGACAGCACCGCGGTGCCCAGATAGTCGATCTTGTGGTGCACCCGGCGCAGGTGGCCCGGCACCTGGCTGGCCACCACGGCCAGCGCGATCACGCCGATCGGCACGTTGATGTAGAAAATCCAGCGCCAGGACAGGTTGTCCACGAAAACCCCGCCCAGCAGCGGGCCGATCACACTGGCAACGCCGAAGACCGCGCCGAACAGGCCCACATACCGGCCCCGTTCCCGCGGGGAGACGATGTCGCCCACGATGGCCTGCGCGCCGACCATGAGGCCGCCGCTGCCCAGGCCCTGGACCGCGCGGAACGCGATCAGCATGACCATGGAACTGCTGAGGCCGGACAGGATCGACCCGATCAGGAAGATCACGATCGAGGCTTGGAAGAAGACCTTCCGCCCGTACTGGTCACCGAGCTTGCCCCATAGCGGGGTCGACACCGTCGTGGCCAGCAGGTAGGCGGTGATCACCCAGGCGATATGGGAACCGCCCTTGAGGTCACCGACGATCGTGGGCAGAGCCGTGGACACGATCGTCTGGTCGAGCGCGGCGAGCAGCATGCCGAGCATGAGCGCGCCGATGATCAGCAGGATCCGGCGGCGGTTAAGCCCAGGCAGGGCGCCGCTTTCCTGGTTTCCGGCAATGGCGGTTGCCATCAGAGATCGTCCTTTCTGTCCGCCACGTTCCCCGTGACTTGACGCAATTCGCACCGCTCCGGCAGCCCGTCAGCGAGCGCCTGGAACGAGAGGTCTATGAGTCGTGCGAGCGGTATCGAACCGCCGGAGCTGGCCCAGTACGAGAGGCTGGCGCGGAAGGTGCCGGTGGCCACGGCGCACAGCAGCCCCGGATAGGGATCTCGCTCCGGGTCGGTTCCGAGCCGCTCGGCCAGCGCTTCGGTGACGGTCCGCTCGATCATCGTCATCCGTGCCGCGTGGGACGCACGCAGCTGCGGATCGGCGCGGGCCACCTTCATCCGGCGCAGCCAGTCAGCCGGATCACCGCCAAGGTCCCTGAGGTCGTCGACGACGGCTTCGGCGCCGCTGACCATGACTGCGCGCAGCACGTCGAGGGCGGGCTCGCCAGGTGAATCGTGGATGATGCGTTCGCGCATCTCGGCCCAGCGAGAGGCGTCGGAGTCGAAGAGCGCCGCTTCCTTCGTCGGGAAGTAGTTGAAGAACGTGCGCGGTGAGACGTCCGCCGCTTCTGCGATGTCCTCCACGGTGACGTTGGCGAAGCCACGCTCGGCAACCAGATCGAGCGCCGTCCGGCGGAGCAGCCGCCGGGTGGCGAGCTTCTTGCGCTCGCGCAGCGAAGCGCGTTGTGCCTCGTGATCCGCGGTCTGCGCGGTCTCGGCGAGTGTCATGGCGCGCTCCCAGCGATTGCATGAGATGAAATCTTGCACAGAGTGCATCGTTACAGGGGATGCAACGAAGCGGGGCCGGATGATATTCCCAGGCCACCCCCCCACCGCGCACGCGGGACACAGACATGCGTGGACTGGACCGCGCTCCCGTGACCCCGTGGTTGTGACATTCATGGGGTCTGGTGCCCATGGTTGTGACATGGGTGTGGCTCCTCCAGAGTGAGCAGCATGCCGATGGTGCCATCGGTGTCGCTCAAACCGATCAGTAGCGCTATTAGAGCGTGCCCGATGGTGCCATCGGTGCCGCTGGCCAGGAGCAGCACCTGACTGTCCCTTTAAGGGAGCCACACCCTTGTGACATTCACGGGGTTGGTGCCGCGATTAGCGTGCGGACAGCCGTTGCGCGATCACGTTTCCGTGCTGTGTGAACGTTCCGGAATAACGCGCGTTTACGGCATCTCGGACATATCGTCTTCGCTACATGCGCTGGTGGTCAGCCTGGTTAACTACGCGAATCGTCACATAGCGGGCCGACGGACAGCCATTTTGTGGAAGAACAGCCATTTTGTGGAAGATAGGAGCCATGCGGAAGAAAAGGTAGCGGGAACCAGCGCCCCTTCTTCCGCGGAGCTCTTTTCTTCCACGTCATCCATGCCGAGCGCGGTCCGTATAAGGGGCCATATCCCCGCAAAGCCGACGACCGCTCACTACGCCGCGAGCTTTGAATCATCGGAAACACCACCGGCGCGCCGCCGGGCTGCCCTACGCCGGGGCCGCCGCCAGCGCCACCTCGATCACCAACGTATGGAGCGGGACGACAGCGCGCTGAGGTCCGGCGCTCGAGGCGCTCAGGGGCTGCCGCCCATGCGGTTCATCAGCTCACCGCGGGAGATGCCGTGCCGGGTGCCGAACTCGATGACCTGCTCCTCGGAAGCCTGATCGGGCAGCAGGTGCGCCGCCTCCTCGGCTGCCTCGTCATAACCGAGGTGCCGGAGCAGGTCAATGAGCTCTTGCTTGTCGTATGCCATAGCGCTGCTCATCTTAACCGCAGCATCATGTGACTTACCCCACAAGGAACGCGGGGGCCGAGAAAAATCCCAGGGTAACAGCGCATCGCTCTGCGTAAACGTACGAATATCCACATAATTGTTCTCACTATTTGAGAATCCAACATCCGTCGTCGGATACCCGGACGTTTATTGATGGTTTCTGGGGTTACCTGTCGCAGGTCAATCATCGTCAATGAAAGGAAATCATGAAGGTACCCCACCTGCGGATTGCTTGTGTTACTGCAGCTACGGCGGCTATGGCGGTAGGCCTGTCCGCCGCCGCCGCCGACGCCGCGTCGGCGAGCGCGGTGCATACGTCGCGCGCGGTCGCGTCAGCACCCGCCGCCGCGCCCGGCACCATCACCTCCACAGTGACCGGTACGTTCAAGAACGCCGATGGCACCGGCACCTTCGCCGGGACGTTCATGCCGCAGAAGTTCAACGTGGTCAACGGCGTCCTGCAAGCCACCGGTCTGCTTAAAGGCACGCTCACCAACGCCAACGGCACGAAACTCGGCACGGTGAGCCGGACCGCGACCATTCCGGTCAGCACCCATACGGCCGCCAATGCCGCCCCGGGTGCGTGCAACATCCTCAATCTGACCCTCGGGCCGCTGAACCTCAATCTGCTGGGCCTGGTGGTAACGCTCAACCAGGTTCACCTGACCATTACGGCGGTTCCCGGAGCGGGCAACCTGCTCGGTAACCTGCTGTGCGCGGTCGCCGGCCTGCTGAATGGCGGCGGCAGCCTCAGCCAGATCGCGACGCTGCTCAATGCCATTCTGGCCGCGCTCTAGTCCATTGTGACTGCGCGCCAAGCCCGGCGGTAATCTGTGGCCGCGGCCCCGAGCGGGTCGCGGCCACAAACCGGGCTGGGCAGGAAGGTATCAGGGGAGATACCACCGCCGTTCGGGATAAAGGTCCTTAATATGAACGGCGGTGGTTTTAACTCGGGAGGGCGGCTGTACACCTCGAGATCGGTGGCCTTGACGCTGAGCCACACCTGACCGCCGGGCCCCAGCGAGAGCTCCGATACGGCGGCCGGGGTGACGTCGGCCAGCGCGGACGGCTTGCCGCGCAGGTCGAGACGGACCCGGTCGGCGAGCATGGTCAGGCCGGCGATCTCGGCGGCCCAGACGTTGCGGGCGCTGGTGGCATGCGGGGGGCCGGTGCTGACCACGATGGCCGACGGGCGGACGGCGATCAGGACTTCGCCGTGACAGTCGTGATCAGGGACGGTGAAGGTCCCGCCGCCGGCCAGCGTGACCTCGGGGCCGTCGGCGTGCCCCCGGTAGAGGTTCAGTCCGACCAGCTTGGCGACGTATTCGGTGGCGGGCCGGCGGGCGACCTGGGCGGGCGTGCCGTCCTGGACGATGCGGCCGTCTTCGAGGACCAGGAGCCGGTCGGCGAGCACGAGTGCCTCCAGCGGATCGTGGGTGACCAGCAGGCATGGCCCGGCGAAGTCGGTCAGATGCCGGCGCAGCTCGGCCTGCACATCCAGCCGCGTGCGAGCGTCAAGAGCGGCCAGCGGTTCGTCGAGCAGCAGCAGTGACGGCTCGCCGGCCAGGGCGCGGGCGAGCGCGACCCGCTGCGCCTGGCCGCCCGACAGCTCGGCGGGTTTGCGGCCAGCCAGGTCGGCGATGCCGAACCGGCCGAGCCAATGGCGGGTGGCCGCTCTGGCCGCGGCCTTGCCCAGGCCGCGAGCCCGTGGCGAGAACGCGACGTTGTCCGCCACGGTCAGATGCGGGAACAGCCGGTAGTCCTGGAACACATACCCGGCCGGCCGGTGCGCGGCGTCGATGAACAGTCCGGCGGCCGCGTCATCGATGACCTGCCCGTCGAGGATCAGGCGGCCGTCCGCGACCGGCGTGAGGCCGGCCAGCGCACGCAGCAGGGTGGTCTTGCCCGCCCCGTTGGGCCCGAGGATCCCGAGCACCTGGCCCGCCGGCACCGTGAACGCGACGGACAGCGTGAAGCCGCCGCGCCTGACGGTCGCGTCGACGTCCAGGCCTTCGTTGCCGGTCGGCAGCGTCACTGGACGGCCCTGATCACTGGACGGCGCTGCCGCGCAGCCAGCGATCCCGCAGCGACACCAGGACCGCGACGGAGACCAGAAGCAACACCAGGCTGAGCGCGATCGCGGCGTCAGGATCGTTCTCCAGCGCGTAGTAGACCGCGATGGGCATGGTCTCGGTGCGGCCGGGGAAACTCCCCGCGAACGTGATCGTCGCGCCGAACTCGCCCAGCGCCCGAGCCCAGCACAGCACCGCGCCGGCTCCCAGGGAAGGGGCGATCAGCGGCACGGTGATCCGGCGGAACACCGTCATCCGGCCGGCGCCGAGCGTCGCCGCGGCTTCTTCGAACCCCTGATCGGCTGACCGCAACGCCCCTTCGACGGTGATGACAAGGAACGGCATCGCGACGAACGTCTGAGCCATCACCACCGCCAGCGGGGAGAACGGGATGGTGAGGTTCAGCCACGAGTTCAGGTAACGGCCGATGAAGCCGGTCCGCCCGAAGGCCAGCAGCAGCGCCACCCCGCCGACCACCGGCGGCAGCACCAGCGGCAGCGTGACCAGCGCCCGCAGCAGCCGCTGCCCGGGGAAGCTGGTCCGGGCCAGCACCCACGCGAGCGGCACGCCCAGCACCAGGCTGATACCCGTGGTCACCGTCGCCGTCCACAGGGACAGCCACAGGGCCTGTACCGCGTCGGACCCGGAAAGGACCGGTCCGAGCCTGCGCCACGGGGCGCGGATCACCAGCCCGACCAGCGGCAGCACCAGGAACGCGACCGCGACCAGCGCCGGGACCAGGAGCGGGCCCGGCACCGACCGCGGGCTCCTGCCACCGCGGTCGGCGCGGCGGACCCGGTCCCGGGCGCTCAGCCGCGACGGTGAACCGACGATGTCCACTGGCCCGGTCCGGGCAGGGTCACTTTTACGGCTTCTTTCACGGCTTCTCGAACTTGTCCGCGGTCAGCACGGCCTGGCCGGCCGGGGACAGGACATAGGCGACGAACGCCTGCGCGAGCGACATGTTGCCGCTCTTGCTGACCGGGGCGATCGGGTACTCGGTCGAGGCGTTCACGCCCGCCGGGATCGGTATGCCCATGACCTTGGCCTTGGCGGCGTTGACGTCGGTCACGTAGACCACGCCCGCGTCGACGTTGCCCAGTTCCACCTGGGTCAGTACCGACTTCACATCCGGCTGGAGCGTGACCGGCTTGACGGTGATCTTCGCGTTGCCGAACACCTTCGCGGCGGTGGCCCCGCACGGCACCTGCGGCTGGCACAGCGCCACCTTAACCGACGACTTGGCCAGGTCATTGACCGAGGTTACGTGGGCCGGGTTGGACGGCGGCACGGCGACCTCCATCACGTTCTTCACGAAGTCCACCGGGCTGGACGCGTCGCCGGCCGTCACGATCTGCTGCATGTTCTTCGGCGCGGCGGACGCGAACACATCGGCCGGCGCTCCGTTGATGATCTGGGTCGCCAGCGTCGAACTCGCGCCGAAGCTGAACGTCACCTTCACGCCAGGGTGCGCCGCCTCGAACTGCTTGCCGATCGTGGTGAACGCCTCCTGAAGCGAGGCCGCGGCGAACACCGTGATGGATCCGGACAACGACGCGGACGCTGACGCGGTGGGACTGCTCGCGCTTCCCGTGCTGGATGAGCTTCCCGCGCTCGCTGGGGTACTGCTGGTGCTCGATGAGCAGGCGGCCAGGGAAGACGCGGTGATGCCCGCGATCGCGGCGGCGGTAAGGGTAAAGGCGATATGGCGCACTTATCGGCTCCTCGGGATTTCGACGGAAACGTTCGTGGACTTCACGGCGGCGACGGCCAGCATGCCCGGCTCCAGGCCGAGCTCATCGGCGGCCTCCCGGCTCAGCAGTGACACGAACCGGTGCGGGCCGGACTGGATCTCCACCTGCGCCATCACCGTGTCACGGACCACGCGCGTGACCAGGCCGACGAACCGGTTCCGCAGCGACTGGGCGGCTGTCGCCCCGTCGCCGGGCAGCGCCGCCGTCTCGGCGCGTTCCTGCGCGAACCTCGCCAGCGCCGCCCCGTCCACGGCCAGCCGACCGGACCCGTCCGTGACCGGCTGGATCCTCCCGGCCTCGGCCCAGCGGCGCATGGTGTCTGAGCTGACGCCAAGCAGCGCGGCGGCTTCTTTGATCCGGAACGTGGGCACGTCGCGACTGTAACGCACCTGCGGCTGATATGGCAGCGCAGGGGACGCATCTGCCTCAATTTCCGGCGTTTTATTGGCGCAATTATTGCTCCCTGACCTGCCCCCTTTGCATGATGAAGGCATGGTCGCTCCTTCGACGCCGCTCCCGGATCGGGCTTCGGGGTACATCACCGAGACCCGGGCGTTCTTCTCAGCCCGCGCCGCCACCTGGGACACCAAGTTCGGCGACGACCTGCCGGCCTACGCCGCCGCCATCACGCAGGCCGGCCTCCCCCGCGGCGGCGTGGTCCTCGACGTGGGCTGCGGTACCGGCCGGGCCCTGCCCGCGCTGCGCCAGGCCGTGGGCCAGCACGGCAAGGTCATCGCCGTCGACCTGACCCCAGAAATGCTCCAGCAGGCCCGCGGCCGCGGCCGGGCCGACGCCGCGGACGCCGCGCTCGTCCTGGGCGACGCGCGCCGGCTGCCCTTCGCGGAGGCGTCGGGCGACGCGGTTTTCGCCGCCGGGCTGATCATGCACCTGCCCGACATCGAGAGCGGGCTGCGCGATCTCGCCCGGATCACCCGCCCCGGCGGCCTGCTCATCTTGTTCCACCCCTCCGGCCGCGCCGCGCTCGCCGCCCGCCACGGCCGGGTGCTTGGCGGCGGCGAACCGCTCGACCGCGTTCCGCTGGAGCAGATGACCCGGTGCACCGGGTGGGAGCTGAGCGTCTATGACGACGCGACCCACCGCTTCTTCGCCGTAGCGGTCCGCCGATAGCTCGTCTGAGGAGTAGTCGCGGGCCTGAGGAGCAGTCGCTCTTCTGGGGACTACGCGCCCTGACCCATGCCGGTGAATTAAGCCCGCCTGGCCAGCCGCCACTGGCTCGCGATGCCACGGCTGGCGCGGTGGAATTACGCTTCGTGGTGACTTTGTAGTACCGGGTGCGCGCGCCAAAATAACGTGCGTTTGCGGCATTTTGGGCATGTCGTCTTTGCTAGAGTGCGCTGAACAGCCTGGGTGAACTATGCATACCGATACATAGCGGACACATGAGCATCCTTCAGTGGGAAGAAAAGAGCCCTTTGGAAGAAAAGGTGCCGGAAACCGGCGCCCTATCCTCCGCGAAGCCCTTTTCTTCCACGTCGTCCACCGCAGCTGCCGTCACATAACGGCCATATCAGGACAAAATCGGCACCCGCCACGACACGCCGCAGACTCGATTTGTTTTGGAACGCGCACGGAGTCCTACGTATCCACCGCAAGGCGTAAAACCACCGCACAAACCTGCGGATCCATGTCCGGCAAATCCGGATATGAGCGACAGGCGGAGCAACTGGCGACGGCCCGTACGGCCCGAGTCGGTTTCGCTGAGCTGTTAAGTTACCGAGGATTGCGCGCCCTGACCGACATGTCGCGCGGTAACGCTGTGGCTAACCCGGAAATGAGTGTGTAACGAGACTCTTGTGCCAGGTGTGGCGTCATTTACCCGCCGCACGGCGTCGGGAAGGGCACCGGCGGCTATGCACCAATCGTCGTGGGCTTGTACCAGCCCGGCAGGTCCTGGCGCAGGGAGCCCAGGTACACATCTCGCCACTCTCATCCCGCCTGCATCAGGGCGTGCCCGGACGCACCCGGACGCACCCGGATGGATGTGGCAGCGACCCGGTTATAACCGGGTCGCTGCCACATCCATCCGAACAAGGATCCAGATTCGGATCGCTACGCTACCTGGATAGCTACATGGACAAAAACCGCAAATCAGGACACGCAATTGTCGTGGTGCATGACGTGTGTGTCGTACTGCGCTGGTGACGAGCCGAACTCAAACTCGTCTCTGGTATCCGCCGGAGCGAGGGTCGCGGATGACCTCCACCCGAGGACAAGCGCCTGAGGACCAGTCGCAGGGCTGAGCATCTCTGTTTATCTCAGTGCGCTAACAAGTCGTGGGATATTTACGAGGAAGTGCTTGATTGTTGTAAAAGATTGCCGTACCTTCAGCGTCAGCGTTTCGATTCGGAGCGTGACGCGCCAGACGTCGTAGCGGGAGACGGCTGGTACTGGGGAGGGCGTCCGGCCGATGCAGCTTTTGCCGTGCCCGTTCCAGCTCACGCAGGAGTACGCATGCTCAAACATCCACGCCTTGCCACGATGACACGACGACTCGTTCCTGTCACCGGTATTGCCGCAACTCTGCTCATCGCAGGTGCGTTCACCGGAACCGGCGCCTCGGCGGCCGTGACGGTCAGGCCAGCCGGGTCGGCCGACACGGCTAGTCCGGCAGCCGGTTCGCAAACATGGGCATACGACCCGGTGACTGGCAAGACGGTGACCGTGACCAAGCCCACCGGCTCCACCCCGGTGAACCCCGAAAACATTACGCACCCGCAGCAGGACGACATGGGCGTGGTCACCGGCGAGCACCAGAAGCACCTAGGGCTGACGAAGCCGGCAGCGGCCGTCAGCCAGTTGCCGGGCATCGATGTGAGCGCTTACCAGGGCAACATCAACTGGGCCGCGGTCGCCCCGTCCATCGACTTCAACTACGCGAAGGCGACCGAAGGCACCTACTACACCAACCCGGATTTCAGTAACCAGTACACCGGGCCTTACAACCAGGGTCTTATCCGCGGCGCGTACCACTTCGCCATCCCGAACAACTCCAGCGGCGCCGCACAGGCCGACTACTTCGCGCACCATGGCGGCGGATGGTCGTCAGACGGCAAAACGCTGCCCGGAGCCCTCGACATCGAGTACAACCCCTACGGCAGCGAGTGCTACGGCTTGACCCAGAGCCAGATGACGTCCTGGATCCATAGCTTCGTCAACGAGTACGCGTTCGACGTGCACGTCTACCCGGTGATCTACTCCACGTTCGACTGGTGGAGCACCTGCACCGGCAACGCGAGTGGTTTCCAGAACAACGACCCGTTCTGGATCGCGTGCTACTGCTCGGCCGCGGGCACCTTGCCCGCCGGGTACGGCTACTACACGATCTGGCAGTACGCCGACTCCGGCTCCCTGCCTGGTGACCAGGACGTATTCAACGGCGTCTACTCCCGCCTGCAGGCACTGGCAGCGGGCTAGAGGCTAGCGGCCCGCCCCTGGGCGGCCCGAAATCCCCGCCGACGCCGCGACCACCACACTGCGCGACGTCGGCGGGGCCCGAGGCTAGCTGTCCGAGCGGTGCCTATAACGGGCCGTACCTATACAGGCGGAGCCTATACGGGCGGGGCCTGATCGGACGGGCCGGCGTGGTCGGAGGCTTGCACTCCGAGGGAGAAATGAGCTCTCCCCTCTTCATCGAACTGCGCGTCGAGCACCTTGTCCTCGAGGTACGCGGCGGCCTGCGGCTCGAGGAACACCCGTGCTCCATCGGCCTCGAGAACCTCGTCGTTCTCATCGGGACCCGCCGCCGCTGTGACCTCCAGCGCACCAGGGCTCTGCGGTTCCGGGGAGGATGTGATCCGCAGCCCGGCACCATCGGGGGCCTGCGGGGTAGACGTGACGGACTTGACGACTTCGGCGGCCGCCTCGGTCAGGACCAGCATGCGTGGTGACCTTTCGCTTCTTGTCCGGCAGAAGGCTCAAAGGTGCCCGCATACCCTGGGGTCGAATACGTAAACTCCGGATTGCGAACGGCTAAGACACCGAGAACCTGACCACGGTCCCGCCCGCCGGGCACCTGGCGAACAGGGTGGCGGGCAAGAAGGCCAGATCGGACGCCGTCCCGTTGGTGCACACGACGGTGAGCACCGCAGCGCCTTCGCCATCGCAGTAGGCGGTCACGCCGGAGGGGCCCAGGTTGAAGTCGCAAAAGTACACCGTCCGCGGCACCGCGGTTGATGCGTGAGCCGGCGTGCTCAGGGCGAGGACGGGCGCGGCCACCACACCGAGCATGAGCGCGACAAACGCGGCACTCCGACGAATACGCGAAGACAGATTCTGCACAGGCTGTTCCCTTCTGCTTGGTACTGTTCGGGCCGGTACCGTTAGGTCCGAGCGTGAGTCTGCACGGTGCCGATGTGGCAGTGCTTTGGCATCGCATGCGTCGCCTGGTCAGACAGCTGTCAGCATGAGGGCATGGACCAATCTCGCCCCGCACGGGTCGCGGCCAGCCTGGCGGAGTTCTGCTCGCGACCGCCGCTGACGGCTGCCGGGCCTGGCCCGGCTGCCGAACCTGACCCGGCCGCGGAGCAGCAGTGGCTGGTGGACCTGTTCCACCAAGTCGCCACGTCGGTGCCCGCCTACCAGCACTTCCTGCGCCAGCACGAGGTGAAGGCGGCGGACGTGCGCACGCTCGCTGACTTCCGCCGGTTGCCGCTGGTGAGCAAGGAGAACTACCACACGCGGTATCCGCTCTCGCAACGCTGCCGCGACGGGGAGCTGGCCAGCTGCGACATGATCGCGGTGTCGTCCGGGTCCACGGGCCACCCCACCTACTGGCCGCGGTTCGTGACCGACGAACTGGCGGCGGCCGCCCGGTTCGAGCAGATCTTCCACGACAGCTTCGAGGCCGACGCTAAGCCGACGCTGGCGGTGGTCTGCTTTCCGCTGGGCACGTGGGTGGGCGGGCTTTATACCGCGTCCTGCTGTCGCCACCTGGCGATAAAGGGATACCAGGTCACGGTCGTGGCCCCGGGCAACGACAAAGAAGAGATCTTGCGGGTGGTGCCGGACCTGGCTGCTGATTTCGCGCAGACGGTGCTGCTCGGGTACCCGCCGTTTCTCAAGGACCTGGTCGATACCGGGATCGCCCGGGGTGTGCCGTGGGCATCGATGAACATCCGGCTCGTCCTGGCCGGGGAGGTGTTCAGCGAGGACTGGCGTGACCTCATCGGCACGCGTGCGGGGATGCGGCGGCCCACCCATGACTCAGCTGCGCTGTACGGTACCGCGGACGGCGGAGTTCTCGGCAACGAGACACCGCTCAGCATCACGATCCGCCGGTTTCTCGCCGGGAGCCCGGGCGCGGCCCAGGCGATGTTCGGGCAGTCCCGGCTGCCGACGCTCGTGCAGTACGACCCGCGCAGCCGCTTCTTCGAGGAACATGACGGCACCTTGCTGTTCACCGCCGACAGTGGTGTGCCGCTGATCCGCTACCACATCGCCGACGAAGGCGGCATCGTTCCGTATGAGCAGGCCATCGAACTGTGCCGTCAGCATGGCTTCGACCCGCTCGACGCGCTCGGCGGCGCGCGTGGAGTACGGGAGCTGCCGTTCGTGTACGTCTTCGGTCGCTCACACCTGGCCGTGTCCTTCTATGGCGCCAACGTGTACCCGGAAAACATCGCCGCCGGGTTGGAGCAGCCGCAGGTAAGCGCCTGGGTGACCGGCAAGTTCGTGCTCGAGGTGGTCGAGGACGCCGACCGCAACCGGCGGCTGGCCGTCGCCGTGGAGCTGGCGCCGGGCGAGCCGGCGCCGGGCGAGCAGGGCGATCCGGAGCGCCAGCGCACTGCCGCCCAGTCCATCCGCACCCAGCTACGCCGCCGCAACAGCGAGTTCGCCCACTATGTGCCGGAGGAGTGCCAGGAACCGCAGGTCACCCTGCTCCCCGCAGGAGACCCGGACTACTTCCCCCGTGGCGTCAAGCACCGCTACACCAGAAAACCCGCGCCGGGCGCTAACGACACAATCGAGAAACGCGGCGGATTACGTTCCAGATAACGCGTGTTCGCGACAAATTGGCCAAACCGTCTTCGCTAGAATACGCGCGCCGACCTGGTCGGTTATGCATATCGCCGCATAGCGGGCACGTGGGCCGACCATTTCGTGGAAGATAAGAGCCCTCTGGAGGAAAAGGTGCCGGAAACCGGCGCCCTTTCTTCCGCGCGACCCTTTTCTTCCACGTCGCGGCGTGGGCAAATGGCGCATGTCATGAAATGTCGGGCGCGGACCGGAGCGGGCGGGGCCGCGCGTGGGGGCGGGGGGCGCGGAGCCGGAACGGGCGGGGGGCGCGGAGCCGGAACGGGCGGGGGGCGCGGAGCCGGAACGGGCGGGGGGCGGGCGGGGGTATGGCGGGGGCGGGTCACGGGG
>Ga0213881_10000199_pt1 | contig 48058 bp, 46 predicted proteins | sample BarmaccoBMER_R08_FD_160104 | JGI IMG/M metagenome (GOLD analysis project Ga0213881, IMG submission 160104) | Barbacenia macrantha exposed rock microbial communities from rupestrian grasslands, the National Park of Serra do Cipo, Brazil - ER_R08 ...
CAGCGCTGGCAGACCCTCCAGCACGTCACCGCCAGCCCCGGCAAAATCGGCCTCATCGCCCGCGCCGCACTCGTCCTGCTGCTATTCGAGCACAAGATGCTCACATGAAGTCGCTGAGAAAACCTCAATGCGGGAAGCGGCACCGCTCTTTACGCGGCGTCCCGCGCATGAGCAGCCAGGAGGCGCATCGCGGCCGTCCACGCTTGAGGCGGGGAGTGGCCTCGGCCACTCTTGGGGCGCCGCAGTGCACAACCCGACCCGCGCAGACCTGGATCGTGAGCGGCAGCGGCTCCGCGGGTTGCGAATCGTTGAGGACATCCAGGCCACGGCCAGGCGTACCGGTCGCCCGCCACTGGACGAAGACGAGCAACGCACGACGCTCGATTCGGTGACCAACCTGCCGACGGAGCTGATCTCCGAGGTGGTGTCACCACCTCGCGCAGTTGGCGTAGCCGCCCGACAGCCATGGCAGCACGACTTCCCGTTCCCAATCAAAGACGTCGTGGCCATGGCCGCCGCGGCACGACAGCGCGCCGCCGCCGACGCCCGTAGCGCGCATCGCGATCCCGCACCCGTGGCCCGGCCGCCGCAACGCGGAAGATGAGCGCGGCCGAGTCGGTAGAGGAGGAGATCACCCAGCTCCGGTCTCTCGCCCTCGCGGGTGCGGGTGCGCTACGCACCGGTCGGCAGTGGGAGGCGTGGCTGCACCGCGCCGAGCGGTTCGCCGACCTCGGATTCGTCAATACGATGCTGACCTGGGCGCAGTGCCCTGAAGCGATCGTGTTGCACGACTATGCCGAGTGGAAGCGGCTCGGGCGCCAGGTGAACCGTGGTGAACGCGGTATCCGGCTCATAAAGCCTGCCCGTGGCCAGCGGGTCGGCCACGAGCACGTGACCACCGTGTTCGACTTGATGCAGACGAGCGGGGAACCACAGCCCGTTCGGTTGGAAAGAAAGAAGTACGGCGGGAAACCGCAGCCGGAGAGCTGGCGGGCACTGGCGAGCCTTGCGCTGCGGGGAGTTCCGGGTGCGGACCGTGCGGAATGGGTTGACTGGTTCGTGCGGACGCATGCTGGCGTGGGGGAGATGGCCGCCGCGCTGGAGTTGGTGCGGCGGATGTCGGCGGCGCTGGTGGCGGAGGGAACGGTCGGCTCCGAGTCCCGGCTGACCGGCAAGGTGGAAGCGGAGTCGGTGGCGTTTCTATGCGTGCTGCGGCTTGGCCTCGACACCGATGGGTTTGCCTTTCCGTATGTCGCGAGCTGGGCGGGTACCGATGACCGCTCGCGCCCAGGTGAGATAGTGGCGGCGGTCGGGGAGCGGATACTGGTTGCGGCACGCCAAGCATTCGCGTGCATCGATACGAATGTGGCCACGCCTGTCCGTGTGTTGCTCGGCCCTCGACTGGCCAGTCGGGACAGGCCACCGGAGCAGGCTGCGGCAGCCTCGGCGACCGATGCTCAGGTCGTCCGGGTACTGGAGGAAGCGGGCAGCTTCTTCGTAGAGTGTCGGCCTGAGAGCTGGGTGTCCGAGTATCTTGCCGAGCGCGGTTTCAGCGAAGACATCCAGCGGCAGTGGTGTATCGGGTATGCCCCGGCCGATTGGACCACGCTCACCGATCACCTGCGAGGCCTCGGCTACGGTGACCCGGCCATCGAGGCATCGGGGCTGGCGAAGCGATCCTCGCGAGGAACGCTCATTGACGTATTCCGTGACCGTGCCGTGTTCCCGGTGCGGTCGATGGACGGAACGGTGACCGGGTTCATCGGGCGCGCTGCTCCCGGGGCGGCCAGCGACGCGCCGAAATACCTGAACTGCCGCGAGACCGAGTTGTACCGCAAGGGCCAGGTGCTGTTGGGCTTGTGGGAAGGCCGCGAGGCACTCGCCGCCGGAGCGCGGGCGGTGATCGTCGAAGGACCACTGGACGCCAACGCGGTGACCAGCGCCACTGGTGGCCGTTACGTCGGGGTCGCACCATGTGGCACCGCGCTGACCGCCGATCACATCGCGTTGCTCGGCAAGGCTGTCGACCTGGACAGCGCCGGATTGCTCGTGGCGTTCGACGCCGATCCGGCTGGACAGAAGGCCGCGCTCCGCGCGTATGAGCTGCTGCATGACCGTGTCGAGCAGCCCATGATCGTGGAGTTTCCTGACGGGCAGGACCCAGCCGGACTGTTGTGCTCGCACGGCACCGATGCATTGACGCAGGCGCTCGATGCGTCGCAGCGACCGCTCGTGGACGTGGTCATAGATGCGACGATCGCCAAGTATGGCCACTGGCTGGAATTCGACGAGGGCAAGTTCAACGCCTTGCATGCGGCGGCGCCGCACATCGCCCGGCTGCCTACCGGGCAGGTAGCGGGCCAGGTCGCCAGGGTCGCCGATCAACTCGGCCTCACCCACGCCGAGGTGACCGGCGCAGTCACTGACGCAGCGGCTGCCAGTGTTCTCCAGACCAGTAACCAGGCCGGGCTGCCCCGTCGTACGCCAAGTATCCGGGCTGGGCCGGATACGGCAGGACTCGAGGTAGCCGCTTTGGCAGGGCGAAGGCCAGGAACATCGCAGCGAGCCAGCCCACGCCGACGGTCACCAGGCCGAGCACGTTAAAGATCACGACCAAGCCGATACCGTCCACCTGCCGGATGAGCCCGATCACAGTCGGCAGGATAAAGCCCGCGGCGAGCGCGCTGAAGATGCACGCCACCAACCACATGTCGAGAACCATGATCCGCTCCCTTGGGATCTGGGCGACGCTTGGGCCGCGCGACCGCCCGCACGTCGATTCTCTCGCTTATGTGTTCTAGAAGCAAGTCGATCCGAACAGGTGTCGGAAAAGACATACTTTGTCATGCGTGGACTTCGCATTTGCTACGGGGCGGGGCCTTGCGGGCGCCGCGAGCGCGATGGAGGGCGGCCGGGCCGCGATGACTGAGGACGGTATGGCGCTTGCCGCTGAATACCGGCCGCGGGTGACTCGAGGCGTGCGATATGACTCGCCCTCGCCGCTTGTCCAGGTACGTTGCTCGGCGCTGCTGTCGGAGTCGCCGTGGTGCTATGAGCCAGGCGGCTGAGACGGTCTGCGGCAGTCTGGGCCGCGGCTGCCTGGTGGATTCGCCCTTGCATCTGCCGCAGTACGGCGGCCACCGAGACGAGCTCGGCCAGGTTCACGATGAGCATGGCCAGCCCGAGCCCAGGGCTTCCCCGGGTCGTCCGGAGTGTGGCAAGCAGACTGGTGGTGGTGCGGAGCAAATCCCCTGGTGGGGTCAGTCGTGGGATAACGCCGTAGGCTTCGCGGGCTGCTCGGTCGAACTCGTCGGCGGCCCGCCGAAGGTCCCGGCCGGCGGCGCCCCGGATGACGCGCGCACTGATCCGCAAGGCGTCGGCGGTCACCATGGCGGTATCGGCAGCGCTTCGATAGTCGGTGATCGTGAGCTGCCGGAACTGCGCGGCAGCGTTCGTGGTTATCTGGATGACATCGTCCCAGATGACCTGGCGGTCGTACGGGTCAACGGACGGCGCGGGGCCGTGAGCGCCTGTCTTCCACAAGCGGCGCAGCCTCGGGAGGGTCAGATCTTCTCCGAGTCGGCCCCCGCTGTACCAGATGAGCTGGTCACGGGCGTCCAGGTGGCCGGAGACGGTAACGGCGTAGCCGGTGACCTCGCCCGGATCACGGTCGCTGTAGCGGTACCGGATAAGTATGCCCGCCTGACCGAGGCGGTCGAAGAAGCCTGCCTCGTTCTGGGCGTGATCCGCTGCCGATGCTGCTGAGGAACGGAGGACGGCGCGCACGGAACGCGGAGACATGTCTTGAGCTCGAAGCGGGGAGCGCTGTTCCGCGTTCCCGGAGCGTTCCCAGCGGCGGCGCAGCTTCGGGAGCGTGAGGTCTGGCGCGAGCTTGCCGCCGCTATACCAAATCGGCTGGCTGGACCGGGTCGTGTGTCCGGGCAGCGCCACGGCGTATCCGGTGATCTGTTCCGGGTCGGTGTCACTGCGCCGTTCCCGGATCAACGCTCCGGCGTCACGGAGCCGGGCAAAGAAATCGGCCTCGCTGACGGCGACCGCGGCGGCGTCCTGGACCAGGCGTCGGAGCGTGATCCGCTCCGGCTCGACCTGGCCGTTCCGCGCGGAACGCTCGTTCTCCGCCCGAGTCGGCCGAACCGCTGCGGTGCGATCTGCCGGAGCGGTGGCGGTAAGACCGAACTGCTTCTCAATGGCCTGGCACGCCCGCCGGGCACGGATGAAGTCGTTGTGGATGTACGGAAGATCTCCGTCCTGACGCGCGAGCGTTGCCACGACGTGAATGTGGTCGATACCGCCCTTGGACAGGCCATGCCGGACCGCCACCCACCGCACGCCAGCCGGGTCATCGCGCCGGGCCAGACCCATCTGATGCATGAACTCGTCGGCAATCGTGTTCCACTCTGCGTCGGTAAGAAGCCGGTCGGTAGGGGCGGCGCTGAGCACGCAATGCCACACAGTGCCCGAACGGCCGCGCCTGCCGATCATGTCCAGCGGTGCGTTGAGCAGCCCGGCCAAGAGGCGGAAATCTCGTTGGCCATCCGGTTTGATGGGTGGTTCGAGGCTTGCTATCGGATCGCGCCAGCCCGCGACCAGGTGCGGATTCTCGTGCTCATCGGATCTTCCCGGGCCATACAAATAATACAGCAGCCTGGCTACGTTCCGACCTTTGGAGATCCGATCAATCACGGAAGATGTCGGCTTATCCGGGCGACGATCTGATCCAGCCTGCCAATTACTGTCGCCGAGTATCGCGCGTACTGAATGAGATTCCCGGGCGCTTGCCCAGTCGCGTTAAGCGCGGCGACCGCCTGATTGAGATTCGTGCCAACTTTCTGTATCTGGACGGTCGCACGGATCAGCTCTGCCAGCGCTTCACGAAGCGGACCAACCGCAACCGGAATGCTTTGCCGAGCACCGGCCAGTGCCTTCTCCGCCACAAACGCCGATACCGTAAGCCCCTCCGATCGTGCAGCCCGCTCCAACTCTGCCCGTTCGGCCGAATCAACAGAGATCGCGATCCTACAGCTCCGTGACGTGCCCCGATGTCTGCTGCGCCGCCGCTGTCCTGCGGCACTCTGCCGCTCCCCAGGCTGCTCGCTCATCCTCGCTGCCCCCTCTTGCCCGGCGCACAGCGCCGACTCTTTCCGCTGCTGTCACCTCGCATTCCCCGGACTCTGCCGGGCGAGGTGACAGCGGCCTCCGCGTAGCGCTATTTCCGGGCACCGCCGGGCCCGGGAATGGCTAGTGTTACGCTTTCTATATCTTGCTTCAACCATTGCAAGTTTCATTCTATACAAGACTGGAAGCATTTCCGACCCGCGGTTCGCTCGCATCCAAATAGCGTTGAATCCGCGCGGGAAATTCCGTCGCGTGTCAATCCGTCGGGCTGCCCCGCATCAGGGGAACCGGCGAATGCAAGGCATCAACGTGAGCCTGACGAGGCATCTTTGGCGACGGCAGCAGGAACGTGCTCCCGAGCCGCGGCCGATGGAGCACTTGGTGGCGCGTCACGCGAACGCCGATATGGTTACGTTGCCCTGCCGCCGCCGACCGTCGGCGGATGCCTACTCGCCCGTCCACTGATAACGTGATACGTTAATAACGTGATGCGTTACCATCGGGGGCGTGCTGCGATCCTTCCGCGACAAGGACACCGAAGCCGTCTGGCAGCGGCGACGGTCCAAGAAGCTGGATCCGATCCTGCAGCGGGCGGCTTGGCGGAAGCTCGCCATACTCGACGCCGCCGAAACCATCGCGGATCTGCGCGTGCCGCCAGGCAACCGGCTAGAGAAGCTGATCGGCGGCCGGACAGGCCAGCACAGCATCAGGATCAACCAGCAGTGGCGAATTTGCTTCCGGTGGACTGATGCAGGACCTGAGGACGTGGAGATCACCGACTACCACTAGGAGGAAGCATGGCAGCGGACACAGTCATGACTCCAGTGCATCCCGGCGAGATCCTGCTGGAAGAGTTCCTTCGGCCGCTTGAGGTGAGCCAGTATCAGTTGGCCAAGGAAATCAGTGTCCCCGCGCGGCGGATCAACGAGATCGTCCACGGCCAGCGCCGCGTCAGCGCCGACACGGCCCTGCGGCTGGCCCGCTTCTTCGGCACATCGGAACGATTCTGGCTCAATCTGCAGTCACGATACGACCTGGAACTGGAGAAAGACCGCCTCGGCGATGAACTCGACGGCATCCGCCCCCTCGACGCCGTAAGCTAAACCGCCACATGCCAGCGGCCGGCCCTTGAAAGACTTACAGTGCTCCTGGCACTGCTGGTGGCGGGGAGCATCGCGAGCATGGCGGCCAACGTCGCGGTGGCTGAGCCGGACCTGATCGGGCGGATCATCGCGGCCTGGTCGTCGTTCGCGCTGACGGCATCGTATGAGCTGCTGACTCGTCAGGTCCGCCGCAGCGCATCAGCAGGCGACAGCCGAGCCCGGTGTGAAGTCAGCGACAGGCACAGCTCGACGCCGACAGCACTACTGGGTCGCGCTGCGATACCGGAAATAAGCCAGGTTCTGGGCCGGATCGGCACCTCGGGAAACGCGCTTGACCGATTGACGCTACAGACCCCTGCAGTTCGGGCCCAGTGGCGGCCATGCCCGTCACCGCCGCCGCACTCGCGATCGCCGCAACCGCATCGGCTACCCACCGTCCCGGCACTGATGCCCGTCGCCGTGCGTTGCTCTTCGTAGCCACTCCAGCCGCATCCGACTACACGAGACCGTATATGCCAGGAGCCGTCAGGCTGAAGCGAGCGGGCTGGCCGCGGCTTTCGCGCCGCCGGTTGTCCTTTCTGATAGCCGCTCGGACGTAGTCCACAGGATGGTCACTCTTGGGGCTAATCAGTCCCTGTTTCATCGCCCGTTGGGTGATCTCGGCGACTGGCAGCGACCCTCCATTCTCTCTGAGAACCTGTGCGGCAGCGTCGGCAAAGTTCATGCCGCTGTCACCTCCTGATCACGATCTATGTCTGTTGGCTTGGTCTTACCTGCATGACGTTTAGCCTTGCGGTCCCGTAGGGACTAGTTTGCCGCAAGCTGCTCGCCGCCGGACACCCGAGGCAATGGCTGAAGCCATGTAGGTCCACGAAGCGTGAGTGTGTGGTGCAGCATATCCGGCATCTGAGCGCTTATGTAGCCTCATGGTGCTGGAGGTAAGCCATCCGCCTCTGAGGGGCGGGATATGCGGCCAGAAGGTGCGCATGATCATCGAGGAGATGGGACGTTATCGTTCAGCCGCTAGAGATCTCGCCAGGGTACTGGCGGACGCCGGTCCGGCGGACAAGGCCTGGATCCGCTGGTAGCTCGGCTTGACACGGACCACTATTTCGGCAAGGAGCGAGTTAAGTTGTCCCGGTATGTGCATGAAAGAGCCTCTTAGGCAATTTGTTCCACATCGATATCTCCTGGCTGCTGCGTTCACGTTTAACACCGGCGTACGTACTGACAAGTGCAAGGGCCGCCGCTAAAGGCGGGACGGGCCAGTCGAAGCGTTGAGGTGCCATTGGCAACCCCTTGCGGCTAGTCTTACTTTCTGCAGAATGTGGAGTACAGCGTCTGCGGACGCGCGACAGCGTGTCATAGGACACGTCCGGCCGGTGGGGGAAGATCGAGTGTCCTCGGTGGCGCTACCCGAGAACGGGCTCGAGCTGCTCGAGGGCGAGTACCGCAGTGGTACTCATGAGCTTGACACGGATTTCTTTGGCCCCTGCCTGGCGCGTTGTAGCTCCTACGATCGCGCTGTCGGCTACTTCACCTCCCACGCCCTTGCAGCATGGGCTGCTGCCGTGCCGCGCCTGCTGGCCGGACCTGAAGCATCGGTAAGGCTCGTCGTCGGTCCGCTCCTCCTCGCCGAGGATAAGGATGCGCTCCTCCATATGACGGACGAGGAGGCGCGGACGAGCTATAGGCAGCGCATGGCAGACATGCTCCTTGAGGACACGGTAACCAGGCTAGAATCCGGATCTGATCAGGCGAGGCTGGAGCTATTCTGCATGTTCCTGGCGACCGGTCGCCTCCAGATCCGCTTCGCCTTCCCAGCACATGTCCCCGACGCTGACCTCTATCATGAGAAATTCGGTATATTCTATTTCTCTAACGGAAGTCGCATTGCATTTAGCGGGTCGGCGAACGAGACTGCCGGCGGTTACCGACGTAATTTCGAGTATGTCGACGTCTTCCGTTCCTGGAACGCTCATGACGCTTCCAGAGTCGAATCCAAGATCAAGAAATTCGAAGCTACGTGGGATGGTACCGCGCCCGGTCTGATTATCAGGAAACCCTCAGCAACTGTGCTAGAGCGGGTCAAAGCCATCAGTGCGAGGAGCCCGAGACGGCCAGTGGAACGTCCGCGCAGATGGGCGCACCAGGATCGCGCCCGGGCTATCTTCCTCGAGCGCAAGCGGGGAATCCTGGAGATGGCTACCGGCACCGGAAAGACACGTACAGCGCTCCAGATCGCGTCCGACCTGCTGTCTTCGGGCGAGATAAGCGGCCTGATAGTGACCGCACCGGGAAATGACCTGCTCGATCAATGGGGCAGGGAGATCCGCGACAGCGCGGAGCTGAGCCGCCTTGTCCTCTACCGTCACTATGGCGGATACCACGACATCGGGCGCTACACCCTCAGCCTGCAGGGCTCAGTCCTCCTGTGCTCGCGCCAGGCGCTCCCGGACCTCCGCCGGTCCCTCCCGGGAGGTGACATCAGCCTGCTCATAGTGCAAGACGAAGTTCACGGCCTCGGCAGCCCGCGAATGCGCCGCGAGCTGACGGGATTCCATGAAAGATTTCCCTATGTCCTCGGCCTTAGCGCCACTCCTGAACGTGACTACGACGAAGAGGGAAACTCGTTCATTGACGATGAGATAGGGCCGGTCATCTTCAGGTTCGGCATGGACGAGGCCATCCGCAATAGAATACTTTGCCCATTCATGTATTTTCCTGTCGAATACGACCTGACGGACGGCGACCGCCACCGCCTGCAGCAGGTATTTGCCCGGAGGGAAGCTGCGGTACGCGCAGGGCAGCCATGGCCAGAGGAGAAGCTTTACCTTGAATTGTCGCGAGTCTACAAGACGGCAGAGGAGAAGCCGTCGAGGTTCCGCGAGCTGATCGGGGACTATCCCGGAGTCCTGCGGTCATCCATCATATTCGTGGAGACCAAGGAACTCGGAGAGTCGCTGCTGAACGCGATCGGCTTCGCGACTTCCGCATACAGCACCTATTTCGACGATGATCCAAAGGAGCGGCTCGAGGAGCTCTCATCGGGAGACCTTGACTGCCTGGTTTGCTGTAAGCGCCTGTCAGAAGGCATTGACATCCGGCACTTGCGCAACGTGGTGCTGGTGTCATCGGATAAGGGGCGACTGCAGACGATCCAGCGTATCGGCAGGACCCTCCGGATCGATCCCGAGTCGCCTCACAAGATCGCGCAGGTAACAGACTTCACATGGCGTGACGCGCCTGCCGATCACGCCGAGGCCCAGCGGAGGGAGTGGCTAGAGTGGCTGAGCACCATACGTCCCGAGGATGGAAGCTGAGATATGACTGCTAGCCAGCCGGGTGGCCTTGAAGCCATCGTCCGCTCCTGCATAAAGCTCGCGGCAACGGAGAAAGGGATCCCTGATGACGTTACAGTCCGTCTTCTCAAGCTTGCTGATGACGTCGCATCAGGCGATCTGGACCCGTCATCAGGAACAGAAACACAACGACGTATCGAGCTGCTTATCAAGGGCTACGGCGCAAGCAGCTAACTTTATTCCCCATTCCTAATTCCAGGATAAGAAATGAAGCTTCAGCTCACGGGCCTCAAGGCTGCCGGGCTTCGCAGCGCAGAACTTGATCTCCGCTTCGGAGAAGGATCCGCCCCGAAGTTCACGTTCATCCAGATGCCTAACGGGACCGGTAAGACCACCATTGCCGAATGCCTCCGTGCTGCCCTCAGCGGCGAGGCGTTGTCCTGGGGTGCAGAACGTGTCAGATCCTTCCAGCGTGCCTCCGGTAGTGATGCGGGCTTGTTCGAGGCGCGGTTTTCTCTTGACGGATCGCCTATGACAATAGGAATGAAGTTCGACTTCACGGCTGAAAGTATTTCGTACTACACCACGTTTGGCCGCGGACGACTGCCGAAGTTCAGTCTTCCGCCCGTGCTTGCGCGCTTTGCAGACCCAGGCTTCGTCAGGTTGTACATCTTCGACGCGGAGCTTCCGCAAGAACTCCTGCAAGGCAGCTCAGACCGTGCCGAGAGGGCCATCGACGCATTTTATCAGCTCTACGTCCTTGAAGAGATCTCAAACGCAATAGAGCACTACTGGGAGGGGCAGGTCCAGGGGGCAAGCACGCAGCAGGGGCTGGCCCGGAACCGGAACAAGCTAGCGGACGTCAAAGAGAAAAAGCGACGTCTTGAGCGGGCACTTGAGCGCGACCAGACTGAGCTCAGGTCTGTCGAAGAGGACTTGGAAACCAAGAGCGCCAAGCTTGATGATCACCTTGGTCAGGTTGAGCAGTACCGACATCAGAAGGCGATCCTGGAAGCGCAGCTGAAAACAGCGAGCGACGAGTTGGTCGCTGCCCTGGCGGATGCATTGGGACGCCTCCGCAGGCCTCTTGACGTACACCTGGGATTCCGGTCGGCTCTCGACTCACTCACTGCGGGCCTGGACAGCCTGAAGCTTCCAGAAGCGACCTCGCGGGAGTTCTTCCGGGATCTCGCAGAACAGAAGCACTGCATATGCGGCAGCCCAATGACATCCAGTGCCCGCGAGCATATCACCCGCGCCGCCGAGTACCTCCTCGCCGACGATACGGCCGGCGTGGTCAATGCACTAAAAAACGACGCACGGTCATTCCAGCGCGACGATACATGCCCTGGGCTGACACTGGTGGCAAACGACCTGGCAGCACAGATCCGCAAACGTGATGTGGCGCGCCATGACCTTGAGCTGCTCGTCTCTGACACGTCAGAGAAGGCAGACAAGGCAGCGAAATCCCTGAAAGAAGCCGTTGACGACCTTACTCTGAGCCAGAGCAGCCTCGTGTCGCGAATCAGCGCCCTGACCAGGGACCCCAGCCCCGACGATGACGAGAATACGACCTGCATCAAATGGCTGGGCCTAGAGGTAAGGCGGCTTGAGCTGATCGTCGCCGAGGCAGCACGGCTCGTGGAACTACGTGAGCATAAAGATGAGCTCCGTGACGTCCTGACCAGCTCGGCGCGGCGAGCCCGCGAGGAGGCGCGCAGGGAACTCGTCAAGGCGATGAACGAGCGGCTTGCGATCCTCCTGCCGGGCGAGGGCCTGACAGTGGCGGACATTCGGCCTTACCTCAAGCTAGAAGGGCGTGAGGGCGTTAACCTGGGTGCAATGCTGTCGATTGGCTATAGCTTCCTGACGACCCTGTTCGAGCGGGGGAATCACGAGTTCCCCTTCGTCGTCGATGCGCCCACCATGGGCCTGGACGGCCTGGCACGCGAGGCGCTCGCGAACATCCTGCCCCTTACCGCGAGCCAGTTCGTAGGATTCGTCCTGGACAACGAGCGCGACTTCACGCGGCGAGTCAGAGAGAATGTCCGGGACAGCTGCGAGTTTTACACGGTCTTTTCTGATAGCTCGCGCAACCGCCCCCTTGCCGACCAGCTTCCTCCGGGCGCCGAAGCTGGCGACGGAGGGACATACGTGATCCGCGGGTTCGACTTCTTCGACCAGGTCATGTGGACAAAGAACGGGGAACGGTGATATGGCCGACTTCAGAATCCGCTCTGACTGCCGTGCGTGGTTCCGGCGAGTCCTCAGCAGTTCCGAACTCAGGCTGTTGCTATTCGATCCCTATTATCTGTGTTTCCTGATAGGAGTGGCAGCTGGCCGCAAGAGCAGCCCCACGGAGGGTGGGACCGAGGCGACGGCCTTCGTGGACGCATTCCCGCGACCCTATGATCAGCAGCAGCGGCTCTTGCTGGGACTAATGCTCGCAGCAGAACTCAGGCGGGCAGGCGTGGACGTCACGGACAGGGCGTCAGTAAATGATATCGTCAATAGCCTGGCTGGCGTCGGAGGCCTCAACGCCGCCGGGGTGGCCACCATGAATGAATACGCCAGCGGCGGGTACGATGTGCTGATCACTCGGTACGAAGGTGAGGCACCATGGAACCTGGAGGAATTCATGCCGCGCTACCTTCGCATCCTTGATGAGGTAATAAGCCAGAGTGAGCTGGCCGGGCAATGGTAGAAGGCCTCTGACTCAGCAGGCACGCGATCTTCAGCGCGCGTCCGCAGCAGCCCTCGCCCCGACCTGGCCGCTCGAAGCTACCTTGGCCTTAGTAGCGCTTGCTCCGCGCATGATGCGGTGACCGCTGATGGTGACGCCCACTGCTGACAGCGTTTCTTGCCATCCTTTCAATGTGCCGATCCGCTCAGGATGCTCATACAGCCCAGCCCGGTACTCGGCGCGCGTCAGCCTTTCGTACAGGGCGCGGCGTGGATCGTGGCTGCTGAGGAATTCTTCCTTGCGGTGGAGCAGAGGCGGGTTGTCGGACTGGCTGTAGTCGCGCCAGTCGGCCGTGAGCTTCCGCAGGTTCACGGTGACGGCCGCGGCCAAGGTCGGGTGGGCGTCACGGTCGAAGCGCGGGTAATGGAGGTAGGAGATCTGCGGCTGGGTGACCGAGAGCTTGATCATGTTGGCGCCCTCGACGGTGCCGGTGAGCACTCGGGCGCATCCCTCATAGACCTGCAGGACTGGAGGCAGCTCGCCCAGCGCAGTGCGGTGGACGTACAGAGCACTTGGGGTCTGCTTGCCGATCTTGGAACTGCGGGCCGTGACCATGATCATCGCGGGGTCGCCGCAGGCGACCAGCAGCCGGTCGGCCTGCTCGCATGCGGACTGGTAGGTGCCGAACAGCGTGCGGATGTCCGTGGCAAGCGTGGTCCCGAGCTGGCTAAACCGGGGGCGGCGGCCGAACCGGGACAGCGCGATGTAGATCAGCAGCTCGGCGCGGCGCTGGGCGGTGACGTTCTCCCAGTGCGCCTGGTCGGTGACCTGGCGGATCAGCTGCAGGCCGCGGCCGATGCTGCCCATTGCTTCCTGGATGGCCTGCTGCTGACCTGGCGGCAGCTCGCCGGATCGCGGCGGGCGGGCGTGTTCGTTAAGGAAATCGAGCAGCGGCGCTAGCCGGTCTCGGTGCGTCTCGTAAAGGTCATGCGGGTCGATCTTGATGCGGGGCCGGTACCGGTATACGCGGCTGGCCAGGAACTGCTGGGCCAGGGCCGGGTCCCGGAAGACGTAGAAGATGCCCGGGGCGGCAGCGTGCGGCTGGACGCCGAGGGACTGCTCGATCCAGGCCGCCAGCTCTGCCTGTTCGTAGAACTTCTGGAAGGTCCCGGTCCTGGTGATCAGCCCGTCGCCGAGTGGTCGCCCGGCCAGGTTCCGGGCATCCCAGGTCAGCCGGGCGGACACGACAAGTACCTGGCGGGCTAGGTCCCAGGCGCCGCGTAGCGCCTGTTCCCGCTCGCCGGGGTGCTCGATGGCGTTGACGACATAGCCGAGGTTGACGACGTCCGCTGGCTGACGCTCGGCATGCGGCCGGTGGGCTGGGTCCCAGCCATCCGCGGCGTACCCGAGCGCCTGCAGATGACGAAGGTCGTCGCCGCGGCCGCAGCCGTAGTCGAATACCGAGGAGCCGGGAGCGAGGAGCTGGTCGGCGGCGGCCGTGGCCAGCGGCCGTGACAAGCTTGAACGGCTCATCGCGGTCCGGTGCCGGGCCACCGCGGCGGTCGTCACGGGGCGGACGAGCCGGAAAGTGCCAGGCCTGCGAGCCCTGCGATGTCGGACACGCGCGTGTCGCCGACGAGATAGCTGATACCGCGGTGCAGGTGCAGGCGGAACTGCTGGGTCAGTGTTTCGTCGTCCAGCGGCAGGCGGTCCAGATGGCAGCGGTAGCGGACCAGCGCCCACAGCACGTCGCCCAGGTCGCCGGCGAACACGCGCCAGGTCATCTCGACGTTGCTGTCCAGGGTCAGCCTGATGGCCGGAGGCGGCGCGGGCTCGGCGAGGGAACGGCACAGGGCCCACCGGCACAGCACGTTCCACTGCATGATCCCGGTGCGGCGTTTAAGGGTGATGAGCTGGTCACGGGCGGTGCGGGAGATCCGGATGTGCTCGATGGTCATAACGGGTTACTCCCAGAAGTACCCAGGCTCGACGACAGTCGCATTGGTACGCGGATCGAATTCAAGCCGGTACGCCTGTCCGACATAACGGGCCAGGCGATCGCAGGCTTCCTCATCGATCTCGGTATCGGTGGAAAGAAGGATGACCTGATGGCTCGCCGAGGGAAAGTATCGGTCGAGCAGATGTTCGCGGTGAGATCCATCTAGGCGGCCAAGCGGTGTATCGATCACCACTGGCAGTGGCTTCCCAGCGGCACGCGCCAGGCCCCATAGCAGCGCTACCGCCAGTAGCTGCCGCTCGCCGGCAGACAGCTCCTTGGGTGAAAGCTGTCGGCCGTTCAGCCCTGTCAGCTCGACCGCGCAGGTCTCCGGGTTGATTGTGATGCCGGTTACCAGCTGGTCTTTGCGGAGGAGATGCCTGAGGGCTTCGAGGACCAGCTGGCTGATGCGGTCCAGGTGGCGCTCGGCGGCGGCGGTGCGCAGGCGGCTGAGGGTCGCCCGGACCCGGTCGACGTGTTCGATCATCCGGAGGCTGTCGTCGGCGGCTAGGCCGGCATGGGCGGCCTTGTCTTGTGCCGCCTCGTGGGCGGCTTGCGCGCGCGAGGTCTCTTGCCGGGCGGCGGCCAGCTGCTCCTCGGCGTGCTTGAGCGCAGCTCGATTGCCAATGGCCTTCGCCGAAGCCGCGTCAAGTTCCTGGCGAAGCGGGGCCAGGAGCTCGGGGTCAGGCATGGCTACCAGCACGCGTTCGGCCTGATCGAGCTCGGCGCGTGATTCGGCCTGGCGTTCCAGCAGCTCGCGGATCCGGCGGGCGGCTCCGGGCAGACCGGATTCCCGGAGATAATCAATGGCACTGGCGTCTTGCAATCCAGTGATCATCGGAATCGACGCGGCCTCGTGGTGCTCGTCACGATCGGCGGTCAGGTAGGCATCGATCGCGGCGAGCGTGTCGCGTCCCACCTCGAATTCCCGGAGTTTGCGGATAATTGCCTCGTCGCGGGTCGCGACGAGGTCTGCGACGACCCGGTGCTGCATCGCGGCAGTCTCAAGCGCGGCCTGCTTGGCCAGGCCCTCCAGCATGGCTGCCACTTGCAGCAGGGGAGCAGCACCTGCTAGCTCCTCGCGCAGCTCATCCTCGGCCCTGTTCAGGGTCTCGCAATGTGTCAGTGCGGCTGCTTCTGCGGTATCACGGCGGTCGGCCAGTTCTCCGCCGGCCGATCGGTACTGTTCCGTCAGCTCGAACTGGAGCTTCTCGGCTTGCTCAAGCTCATTGCGCAAGGAAGCAGCGATAGCTTTCGCAGTCTCTTCGGCCTGGCGCGCTGCGGTAGCAGCGCGCTCCCGTTCATCGATCAACGCGCGCAGTTCGTCGGGAACATGCTGGCCACGGTGGCGGCGCCGCAGCACCGACAGGTCCGTGCTCAGACGGTCAACTAGGTCCAGGCCGAGCAGGGCGGCAAGCGCCGAGCCAAGTACCTCCCGCGACTTGTCCATGTCCGCGAGGGCCTCGATCTGCTCGCCGTCGAAGAAGAATAGCCCGGCGATCCCGCGTGGCAGGAACGTCTCGACTTGATCGTTCCATGTCGCTGTCAGGGCTTCGTCGTGGCGGCCGTCCACCGAAACCGTCAGGTCCTCCCGGACAGCCGCGCCGGTGTTGCGCCACCAGCGCCGGAGCCGGTAGTGATGCTCGGTGCCCTCGCGGCGGGCATGGAAGGTCAGCTCCACAGCAGCGCCTTCGCGGGCGGGTGCCTGATGGTTGATCAGGTTCCGCAGGTAACTCTCATAGCTGCCAGAACGGCGCCCGGAGACCTGCGCGAGCGACCCGTACAGGACTAGGTGTATGGCGTCCAGGATGGTGGTCTTTCCTGACCCGTTCAGTCCGCCGATCAGCACGACCGGCTTGCTTGGCGACGGCGGGGTCAGGGTGATGATGTGACGACCGGCGAACGTCCCGACATTGTGCAGGACGAGTTCATCGAGGATCATGCGCTTTCCGCATCGACAGCAGAAAGCCGGACAAAGCCGTCTTTCATGTCAAGCGGGTCGGGATCGGCGTCAGGCTGTGCGGGTGTATCCCGACGCAAAGCGTCCCGGCGAGCTATGGCCCGGGCCGTGGCGTCTGCCTCATCGTCGTAGAAGCCGCGGCGCAAGGTCTTTTCCAGTGACTCGAACAGGCCAGCGCGGCGTGCCTGGGAGCGGTGGCGCTGCTCGATATCGAGCAGCTCACGGACGAGCTCGTAGTGCAGCCGGTCATCTCCTATGACCGAGTGCAGGATCTCGGCGGTGTCCGGGCCGAGCGGCAGGTGCTCATCCAGCGGCGCGCCCGGGTACGGCTGGCCGGTAGCAGCCTGGAAGATAACTGGGACGCGGTCATCGAACTCGTGCTTGTCCACTACCCAGATGCGGCGGATCTCCTCCAGCTCTGGCAGGGTAATGAGCTCAAGCGAGCGAACGTATTCCGGGCCGTTGGCACGGATCCAGGTCTGGGCCTCCAGAAGACGGGTCAGCCAATCCTCCCGCGCCTCCTGCAGATATGGTCCGGGAATCGGCTTGTCGTGAAACAGCTGAACCGAGCCGTTCATCCGGCGGAAGTCGCGCAGGGGCCGGTCATCGGCCACATCCAGGGCGTCGCGGAGGTCCAGCAGCGGCAGCATCCACTCCTTTTCCTCGTCGTTCTGGATCATCGCCGACATCGACTTGTCCTTGTCCACCAGCGTGCAGGTCCAGCAGCCGAAGCGGCTGTCCCCGCAGCTGGGCGTGCTGGCATCCACCACCAGCGGACACTCACCGTCGGGTGACGCCCCCTGGTACATGGTGAGCAGTTCCTTGTTGGAGTAGCCCCACGGGTTGGGTCGCTGCATAAGGAAGGTCCAGACATCGTCGTTGGACCAGCTATCGACCGGCGAGTAGACAAGGCAGTTCGGCAGCGAACCGTTCGGGCTCAGCAGGTCACGAACGCGCCGGGCTTCCAGCGCCGTCATCCGGTGCGACCGGCCCGAGCTCTCGGCTTTCCGTGTCCCGAGAACCAGGATCGCCTCACCGTGCGAGCGGACCATCTCGCGGATGAAGGCATTGGACGGCTTGATCTTCAGCCGCTCCGTGCACCAGCGGAATTTCGGCCGCGGTGCCGGGTAGCCGCGGCCGATGAGATTGACCCAGAACGTATCGGTCACCGAGGGCGTAAGCCGGTGCGGCGCGATCGGCAGCCCCTGTTGTTTCGCGGCGTCCGCGAGCACCTCAAGTGAGTGCGTAACCCACGCCGCTACCACTGGGTTCTCTACCAGGGTGTCGGTGCTGATCACATGCACCTGCTTGGTCCGCTGCTCAGGCCGTAGACCGGCCAGGGCCATCCAGGTCAGCTGCAGCACCGCGGTGGAATCCTTACCGCCGGAATAGCCCACCACCCAAGGCACCTCATCAGCAAGATACAGCTCCTGCGTCTGGGTAACTAGCGCGTCGAGCGTGGCGGCAAAGCCGACGTCGTCAAAGGCAGAACGGGCCCGGATAGGCAGACTGCGGGTCACTTCTCTCCCCTAGAGAAAGCATCCTGTGCACGCTGCTCCTCAGGAGGTAGCGGCAAGCCGAGAGCGGTCCGGATCGCGGCCGTAGTCAGCAGGACGTTCGCCACAGTCTTGCTGACCTTGCCGCCAAGCAATGCGCGCCCTGCCCACATGGCTGTGTTGGCGCGGTGCCAGTCGATCTCCTGGAGCTTGCGCAGCACGGGTTCCCAGCTAGCTGGGTCCATGCTGGCCAGCGCCAGGCTGTTGCCGATCTTGCCGAGCGCGTGCAGGACGATCCCGTGACTGTGGATGAAATCGCGGCGGATCTCGCCGGCGCTCACTTCTCGCTTGTGCACCTGGTGCCATTCGGGGAACTGCTCGGCGACCAGCTCCCAGAACTTGCCTGCCACATCGACGCGCCGCTCGAATGAGGTGACCTCCACCCCATCCAGAAGCGCCTTGGTGGCGTGGTAGAGGGCCGATAGCGTGAACAGCTTGCGGGACCTGGCCGCCAAGTTGCTCGATTCCGTGTCGGTCAGGTCCGTGAAGAGCGCAGAGCGCATCACCAGGAGCTTGGTGATGGTTGACATCTCGTCACGATGGTCATACAGCACGCTGATCGACCGGGACGGCCGAATCGCGTAGCGGTTCAGGTCCGCGAACATCTGCTGGCAGCGGTCCAAGCCGATGTCGAGGAACAAGACGATCGCGATGCTCTCATCCCCGAGTTCCGGGCTGTCGGTCAGGGCTTGCTGGATAGCTGCCCGCCGGTGCTGCCCGTCATTGATCACGAACTTCGCCGACATCGGCACGATCAGCGTGCCGACCCGCTCTGCCGGGCCTCCCTCCGGGCCGAACGGCTCGAACTGCACGGCCGCGTTGATCGAAGCCGTCAGCGCCGAGAAGACGTAGCCGTGCGGGTTGTCCACCATGTAGCGCGCCATCTCTGGCACGCGCGCCTTATTCAGGCTGCGCTGGGCGCGCATCTCGGGTGGAAGCTCCTCCTCGTCAAACAGGAACAGCCGCGGGATGAGCCGCAGCGGGCACATCGTAACGTAGTACTCCCGCCCAGCCTGCACACCCCGGATGGCCGGGAAGACGTACTCGAAGACCCCCGCTCGGGACCGACCTTGCAGGCCAGGCCCCGGATCGGACTCGATCTTGGTTTGCGCCACGTTCTATACCTATCAGGTGCTTGTACGGAAGTAAAACTCCGAACAAACCTCGGCGTTTCTCCGAACAGATAGAAGCTTCTGAGCGTACGCTGCGGCATATGACGCTAGCAGCAGCCACCGACAATCCGAGCATGATCACGGCAGATGAAGGCAGCCGAGCACGGCCGGTGTACCTGGACTGCAACGCCACCACGCCAGTTGACCCGCGTGTCCAGGCCGAGATGCTTACCTACCTCACCGAGGAGTTCGGCAATGCCGGCAGCAGGACCCACGCCTACGGCCAGGTTGCCAAGGAGCGTGTCAACCGCGCCCGCCAGCAGGTCGCCGCAGTCGTCGATGCCCGGCCAGAAGAAGTCATCTTCACCAGCGGCGCGACGGAAAGCGACAACCTGGCCATCCTCGGACTTGCCGACCACGGCACGAACAACGGGCGGCGGCACATCATCAGCACCCAAATCGAGCACAAGGCCATCCTGGAACCGCTCGAAGAGATGACCCACCGCGGCTTCGAGGTCACACTCCTTCCGCCGACCGCTGGCGGCTGGATCGACCCGGACGCGATCCGGCACGCGCTACGCCCGGACACTCTGCTCGTGTCGGTCATGGCCGCCAACAACGAGACCGGCGTGATCCAGCCCATCTCAGAGATCGCCGACGCTCTTGCCGGATCCGAGGCGTACTTCCACGTCGACGCCGCCCAGGCGTTCGGCAAGCAGATCGAGCCGCTCCGTCATCGCCGTATCGATCTCATGAGCATCTCCGGCCATAAGATCTACGCTCCGAAAGGCATCGGCGTCCTCGTAACACGGCGACGCGGTTATCAGCGTCCCCCGCTCCGCCCGTTGATGTTCGGCGGCGGCCAGGAACGCGACCTCCGTCCGGGAACACTGCCGGTCGCGCTCATCGCAGGCTTGGGCGCAGCCGCCGAACTAGCCCTTCAAGAGCACGCGGAGCGGGCACGTTCATGCGCGGCAATCCAGACTGCCGCCCTGGAGGCGCTCAGACCCCTGGGCATCATCCTCAATGGTGACCTCGACCGGCTTGCTGCGCACACGCTTAACTTCTCTGTGCCGGGCGTGGACTCCGAGGCGGCAATCGTCGCGCTCAAAGACATCGCCGCTATCTCCAACGGCTCCGCGTGCACCTCACAGTCCTACGAGCCCAGCCACGTCCTCACGTCAGCTGGACTGCCGAGCGAGCAGGTAGCAGGAGCGCTCCGGCTATCCTGGAGTCACCTGACCCCACCGGTGGCCTGGCACCGGATCTCCGAGCGTCTGCAACAGCTAGCCCGCGCGGTCTAGCCCCGGTTCGGAACCGATAGGCGTGGACCTTTGCTGCGGCACGGCGCCCTATTTGTTAAGCCCGTTTTTGAACTGCGGGTTTGCCCCTCGTAGAGACGCCGATAGCTGAGCGCTGACCAATTTGCTCGTTATATGGCCGCTCTGGCCCCAGACCGAAGGCCGCTACTTCGGCCTCCGCGCCACCGGCACCCGCCCCACACCTAACAGATGACCAAGGACCAGATCACCGCCACATCTCAGCGACCGCTTGTGCTCGGGCAGCTCCGGTAGGTCGGGTCGGCGCGTCACTGCCTGAGCGCAGTCGCGAGGGAGAACGAGCGGTTTTGCAGCAGCCGCTCGTGGTCCACTGGAAACCGACATCGCCGGATGCTGCCGTCAGCAGGGCTAAACGCGGCCGTACGTGGAGATCAGTCCGGACCGCACGCTGCCAGCGGCGGGGCGACCAGTAGGATCTTCTGGATGTGGGTTAAATGACAAATATCCGAACTGCCTGGTCGATCAGCCCCTTCTGCCGTTTCTCTATATCGATCTTTGTCCAGGTATTCTTGGAAGCGAGGTCCGAGGTCATGGCTATCTCGCTCGGCGAGTAGTGCGCTGTACGTTTCGTGCTAAACGGTTTATTGTCGGCAGCCACATTGTCGGCAGCGCCGAAAAATGTCAGGTTGCCCAGCGTATGCTTGACCGGCTCAAGGTCTGCATCTTTGTCTGCCGCAGCCGCGTTCTGCGGGTAAATATGTTCAAGTGTTACTCCTTCGATGTCGATCACCTTCGTCATCGACGGCTTCGGGCCAGCATTTTTCTGCTTCGAGCCTATCTTCAGCCACCAGGTCCGGTGATCCTCCAGAATGGTCAAGAATTCCTTGATATTCATACGTTGGCTTGAGTTGGAGTACTGGAGCTTCTCGGCCAGGAGCTGCCTGAACAGCGTTTCGCCGGCCTTGTCCGCGATCAGGCTGCGCAACTGCGCCCGGAGAGGATTCAGATCATACGGCTTGCCGGGCGTCGCCTCGCGCATGAGCTTTGCCTGCTGATAGTACAGATTGGAAGGCCGGGTTGCGTGCCCGCCGCAGATGATCTTGTATCGGAAGGCAAAGATTTCGAGCATGTAGACTAGATCCGCGAACGCGTTCTCCTTGAGCGACCGGGCACCCGCGAGCAGCACGGCGATCGCAAGGTCGTGACGGAGCGTGACTACGAGACGCCGGAGCCGGTCTACCTGCCAGGGTCTGACCGCTGTCGGCTTGCCCGGTGGCCGGTCATAGGGCCAGTCGCCGTTTACCAGCTTCGTATAGATCGCGAGTTCCTCGCGGAACCATTCGATGCGTCGAATCAGCTGGTCGGCCTCTGCAGGTGTGGGGGGCGGTGATGCTGGAAAAAAGAGCTTTTCTATTGCCTCGAAAAGGTCGCCTTCGGCCCGCTTCCCGGCCACGGATGGGTATATGGTCTGGAAGAAGTCCTCGATCAACTTCGCCGACTCGCCGAGCATCTCATCCCAGATCATCGCGGCAGCCTCGTGCTGCGCCTCGAAGCCTTCAAGGAGTTCCAGGCTCCTGCTTCGCAGCAGGTCGGCATCTGACAGTGAAACTCCGCGGTGATTCAGGACCGCGAACAGCCGATACGCCTGCGAGCGCTCCAGGGAGACAATGTGGATGACGTGCGCATCCTGCACCAGGGCTTGCCTCAAGCGGAACAAGCGATCCATGCGTTCAGCGAGCGGTCCCGTCGCGCCGACATAATTCTCCGTCATGTCCATCAGGGTCGTCTTTGCCTCGATCAGGAGGGCATGACTTTCCCTGGACGGTTCGGGGATGTCTTCGCCGAGAACTAGGGCCCCGAAAACCGGATCGTCAGCAAGAGAGAGCGTCATGCGCCTGCGTACCGTCGTTGTCCCGGCCGAGACATCAGAGTCCTTCCACGTCACGTAATTCTCCAGCGTATCCTCCTTCAGAGTCCGCGCTCGGTCAGTTACCTTCTGATCAGTCTGACGGCAATGATTTTCGAGGTCGGCGGCCGCTTTCACGACGCACGAGAGCGCAAGCATCAAAGTTGCGAGACGCTGCTGGCCGTCAACAAGCTCATAGCTCGTCGGGCGGACCTTCTGGTTATCGGTGAGCTGGATGCAGACGACTCCACCGAAGAAATGGCTAGTCTGCCCCGCAGGATCCTGAAGCATCGCGCTGATATCTTGAACGAAGTCACCTACTGCTTCGTCCCAGGCATAAGCGCGCTGATAGCGCGGCACGACAAGCGGGAACCGCTGTCCGAGGACGTCTCCCATCGTTATACTTTTCGCCTCAACCGAGGCCGCTCCGTACAACAAGCCCGTCCCTCTCTTGCCATTGCAGCCCTGGTTTGGCGCACTCCTCCGACGCCACCCTGGCCCGCAGGCCCGTGATCCAGTTGCACCAACATCTGGAGCCAGCTGTACCCAGTCCACGAGTGTGCACGTCCATAAATGTAACCTTTGTTGTCTATTTGTTACCTGCGAGTTCAGGCGGTTTCGAGGTACGGCGGCACGCCACACTCTCGCAAAGAAGTCACGCCAGCACCAGCCGCATAGAGAGCACACGTAACTAGCGGGTATACAATAGGTAAGGATGCGTCTATAGTCGTGTTTAGTGCGAAAACGAGCCTCGGGTTGAACAATCATGCCCAGCAAGCCAGCGGATCGTCGGGGTGGTCGCCGCCCTTCCTTCAGTGCGGCAGAGACAGTGAGTTCGGGTGGGAAGAGCGCGTCGCGCAGCGACCCGCCAGTGACCCGGGGGCTCTTCGACGGCTACGAGGAGTACAAGTCGGCGTCGGGTGAGGACTACAGGAGTGCTCTGCTCAAGGGGCTTGTAGTTCCCGATACCAGTGTCCTGCTGAACTTGTACCGTTACAGCACGCGCACCCGGACTGAGCTTCTGGCTGCTTTCGCGAAGCTGGGAACGATCTGGCTGCCCAGCCAGGTGCTGGATGAGTTCTGGCGGAATCGCCTGTCCGTCATCCGGGACTCGAGGGAGATTACGGCGAGGACGACAGTCAGCCTGGAGCAGAAAAGCAAGGAGCTGATCGCAACCATCGCGTCGTGGGTGAACAGCCGGGGCGCGGATCCGGCCATCAAGGCCGAGCTCACGGTGATAGTGGAATCCGCGCTGAAAGAGCTCTCGGCCAGGCTCGCAGCAATCACGGAAGCGGACGCAGCCGATGTGCCTGAGGACACAAACGAGGATCCGGTGATTGCAGCCCTTGACCGGCTTTTCGTCGGCAAGGTCGGCGTCCCATTTAACAAAGACGAGTACGAGGCCGCGATCCAGGAGGCGAACCGCAGGATAGAGGCCAAGGAGCCTCCTGGATACCGGGACAAAGGAAAGGGGTTCACGCCGCAAGGCGACTACCTCGTCTGGAAGCAGATCCTGGATGAGGCGGGTCGGCGGCACGCGGATGTCCTGTTCATCACAGGCGATCAGAAGGAAGACTGGTGGAGGGTCGGGTCCGGTAACGAGCTTCTGGGACCGCGGGGCGAGCTGGTGCGGGAGCTGCGCTCTGCTGCGGGAGGGCGCCTGTATCTGCTCACACCTGAGCGGTTTCTGAGCCGGGCGCGCGACATTCTAGGTGTAGAGGTCAGTGCCGAGTCGATCGCCGACGTGGAACGCGTCGACAGGCGCGCATCCGCGCCCCGGGAAGCTGACTGGACAGACGAGCAGGCGGCAGCCCTGGAGGAGCTTGCTCAGGCGTCCGATGCCCGGCTGCCGATCGAGCAGCTCCCTGAAGGAGCTACTGGCAGCTACCTTGACGTTCTCTCTGACATGTGTGATCTCGCCCATGACTCGCCAGGGATCGACGAGTACCTGAACAGGTTCCAGGAACGTTTTCCGAGGATCACCGTCAGGACGGAGGCTCGTCGGCGCACCTCGACTCTGCTGAAGCTCGGGCTTGCCGTCGAATCGAACGGGCGGATGCTGCTTACCGATGCCGGCAAAGATTTCTCCACAACTAAAGACGTAGCTCTGGTTCAGATCGCATTCCTTAACCGGATCCGCGGTGCGCGGGAACTTCTGGAGATTGCCCGAAGCAGTGACGCAAGCGCTCTGAGAGCAAGAATCCGGGACATACCTCCTGAAGCCCTGACCCAGAACCAGGCAATCTTGATAGTGCGCTGGCTTGAGCAGCTCGATTTGATCGAAGAGACGAAAAGCGGTCACCTGAACGAGTAAGAACGCAAGCGCCACCGACTCTGGAGCGCCGCGCAGCGCGAGATCGCCGAATGCGAAGACAAGCTAGCCCGGTACCGCGGCTCTCAAAGCGGGCGCCGACCCAGCACTCGTCACCAGCTGGATCAACGAAGCACAGGGCCGGCGGGGCACGCTGAGTCGCGGCTCCCCCCAGTCAGCCGGACAGCGGCGCATGACCCGGGAGGAGACCACCAGTGTCGTGACCGGCCTGGGCTGCGAGCCCTGGAAGGGGCCGACCCAGCTGACAAGGCCGCGATCTACAACCGTCTCGCCCTGACACTGACCTACCGCCCGGAGGACAAGAGAGTCGTTGCCGAGCTGCGGCCGAAACCGGACATGTAGTTAGAAAAGTGTCCGAGGGCCGAGTCGCAACTTACGTACATGATGACAGTTGCCCTGACTGCGGAGTTCGTGTTCGACGCTCCCTGATGATTTTCGGCCAAGCCAGGGGATACCCAGATTCCGCGGATTGGGGTTGTCTCCTGGCGGCGTGGGCTGCGGGTGTGGCCTGTCGAGGCGAACGGCGAGGTCGCCCAGTTCCTGGCGCCCGGGCGCCTGTACTTGCGGGAAGAAGCTCTTGCCGCGCCCTCTCCTTGTCCCGGCGCAGGCGGGTGTGCATGGCTGGTGGTTCCGGGGCTTGCCGTGGCCCGGCATGGATACCACCGGGTGCTGCCGCTGGCGAGATTGCACATCGTTGTATGTGAGGATCAGTCCGGACTGGCCGCCCCCTAGCGGGCGAGCCCGCCAGCAGGCAGAATCTGCGCAAGCGGATCCACCAGCATTACGCCAGGACTGCGGCTGCCTCCACCTTGCGCCGCTCGCTGGGTTCCCTGCTGGCTGGCCAGCTCGGAATTAGCCTGGAGCTTGCCCGGTCGTCGGGGCGAACGAACTTCGGTGCTGGAGAGCCGCTTCTGTCCCAGTGGATGGCGGCAAACGCCTACGTCGGCTGGATTTTCCGCGAGCAACCCTGGGAACTCGAAGACGAGCTGATCGGCAGCCCGGACGTGCCGTTGAATCTGGAAGGCCACCGGTGCAACCCCTTCCATCCGATCATGGCGCAGGCACGGGCACCCTGCCTATCGCAGGCGCGCACACCGCAGCTGAACTTCGGCCGGACCAGCACCGGGTACCTGCGTCCTGTCTGGCTGATGATCTGTCCGGTCATGTGGCAGCCGCGAATATGTGACTTTCGGTGTGCATCAAGGCACGATCTGGTGCTGATCAAATCACGGCATACTCTGACTATGTGCAGATTTCCAGACTGTTTGCGCAAGCAAGATCACATCGGGACAAGCTGATCAACTTTGTGGTAACTTTGGTTGTGAAAGCAAGATCAATCTACTTGCAAGCAAGGACGGGGGCTCCTCGTGACGGAGGGGCCCCGGAAAGGAGCGTTGTGACAAAGACAGCAGCAGGAACAGCGGCCGCCGGTGACGCGGCGGTCGCGCAGAAGGCCCTGCAGGAGGTGAGCCGCCTGGTGGGTGAGGCCACCCGGCGGTTCCAGCACGAGGAGTTCATCGAGGCGGTGTCCTCGCTGACAGCCATCCCCAGTGTACTGGACCCCTTGATCAGCTATGTGAACCACACATGGGTCACCGCAGCTAGCCTGATCGAGCCAGAAGCTGATAGCGGGCAGCCCGCGGGGATGTACCTGTGAGCGCCGCGGCGGTCCGCCTGGTGCTCCTCCGCCCAGGGGGACGGCGCTGCGAGCCGAGGTACGACTTCGGGCGGCTGATGCAGCACGTCGGCTGCGCGGATATGCCTGCCATGGCCGCCAGGCTCGGCATTTCGGTCAACGTGGTGCGCAACTGGGTGCGCCGCGGTATCACCTGGAGCCGTGCCGATGAGGCCGCGATCAGGTGCGGCGTCCTGCCGTGGGAGGTATGGCCCGAGTGGGCCGATGCCGACCCGGCGGACTGGATGCCGCCCTCGTGCCCGGCTGAGCACGGCTACGACTATCTCGTGCCGTACCCGTCCGGCCGCGGCGAGTACTGCGCGATGTGCGTGCTCGCCGCGGAGACCGGTCCACTGGCAGCTGAGAGCGCAGCGGCCTGAACCGCAACCGCCGGGGCTAGTGCCGGGCCCGGGCCCCGGCGGGCTAGCGGCCACAGAACTTATAGAAGACGCATCAGGGAGAAAGAAGTGAAAGCAGTACCAGCTATCAGGGCCCGCATGGGGTCCACTACCTACTACGAGACCAAGCTCACCGCACGGGAGCTGACCGCTACGGTCCGCCCGGCCCGCGAGGTCGACAAATGGGCTAGCGCGTCCATCGAGGAGCGGATGCAGCGTGACCTCAATCGCAAGCGGATCATGGACGAGATCGTCCCCTACCTGGCCAGCCACCCGGACCGCCTGTTCGGCTCGGTGATAGTCCTGGTACCTGAGGGCGGCCTGGAGTTCGAGCCGCTGACCGACGTGGTGGGCAAGGTTCCAGGTGCGTACCGGTCCGCGGTCGAGGCGATGGGTTTCCTGACCGCCGAGCACGGCGAGACGGTGGCCTTGGATGGTCAGCACCGGCTCGTCGCGCTGCGCGAGGTCATCACCTCCGGCAGCTCGCTGGGAGAGTTCCAGTCGGTAGTGGGTGATGACGAGATCTCGGTCATCGTCGTGGAGTTCGAGTCGAATGAGAAGACCCGGCGGATCTTCAACAAGGTCAATAGGAACGCCAAGCCCACCGGCCGCTCTGACAACATTCTGCTGTCAGAAGACGACGGGAACGCGATCGTCGCCCGGATGCTGGTTGACCAGGGGGCGCCCCTTGCCGCGGTCGAGGTCGACGGCAGGCTGCAGGAGCTGGTCAACTGGAAGAGCAACACGCTGTCCCGCCGGATGCGAGAGCTGACCACCATCAGCGCCGTCTACGACACGGTGCGGGAGATCCTCCGCTACTACAGGTTCAAGGGCTTCGACGAGAAGACGGCACAGGTCAGGCCGCCGCAGAAAGACCTCGACAAGGCCTACGAAGTGGTATCCGAGTGGTGGGAGATGATGCTCACGACGGTCGACGCGTTCAAGGACGCGGTGGCCAACCCGGACGAGGTGACCGAGGTCCGCTTCGCCGAAGACCCGCCCTACCACCCGAACACGCTGCTGCTGCGGCCCGTCGGCCAGATCGCCATGGTCATGGGCGTCGTTGAGGCCATGACCAACAGCATCCCCCAGGGCAAGACCCACGCTGAAGCGAAGCTCACCCTGGACGAGGCACTCAGGCGGGTCAACCTCGTCGACTGGTCGGCTGCATCCGGCAGCTACTGGCGTGACGTCATCATGCTGGCCGGCGGTCGCATGCTGGCCCGCAAGGAGGCCTACACCCTGGCCGCCAGTCTTCTGGCCCACCTTATCGGCAACGAGTACCTCGACGATGAGCAGCGGGAAGCCCTGTGGAGACGGTGGAATGACCGCCGCGGAAAGGACGTCAAGACCAGCCCCGAAGAGATCACAGATCCTGAACTCAAGCCGGAGCCGCTCCCGGACCCGGTCAAGTAGCACAAAGAACCGGGCCGGGGCAGGACGCCTCGGTGTACTGCCCCGGCCCGCGTTGCCATGCCAAGGCAGCTGGGAACTATTTCCGTGGGCCAGAGCATGGGAAAAGCAGACTCGCTCCTGCCGGGCAGAGCAGGTCGTTCTGGTCCCGGGCGCGGCTGGGTCACGAGCAGTTGTCGCAGACTCCTGTTACGGGGAGCGTGAGATAGCACGACGGGCACGACGGCTTGCTGGGCAGGTCCGGCAGTGTGCGTGCGGCGCGTGCTGCCCTGCGTGCTGCGACCTGAGGGGTGAGAGCCGGAATCCCGCCTCCTTGGGGGAGGGCGGCGCCGAAGAACTGGTAGCAGCGGAGGCGTTCTGGGGCGGCGTGCATTTCAAGGTCCTCTGGCTGCTGGCCATAATTCTCCCGGACAGCTATGGCGTACCCGTCCCCGATTGTCCCGTCCGCGCGGACGCACAGCGCGGACAGCAGCGGCTGGCCATTCGTGTGCGCGTGTCGTGAGACACCGCCGAGCACCGAGCCGATCCAGTTCATCAGCAGCATCCGGGTGCGGATCCCGGACCGGTCCTGCACCTGCTCGCCAAGCTCCAGATAGGTAATCGTCGCGTGGTAAATGCCAGCGACGCGTTCCAGGATCGGGCCTGCGGCTGCAGTCCAGCTCTGCAGGGCATCCTGGTAACTCACCTGTGAACCATCGCTAACTCGCCAGGTGCCAGGAAGAACCATGAGCCATATGATCGCAGAACCGAGACGGCGCCGCGCCGCGGACGCCCAGTGCGTGCGCGGACGCCCAGTGCGTGCAATGTCGGCGCCTGTCTTTTACGTCATTACCGAAATGATGATGCAGCGACGGTTATTGTGACCAGAGTTGACGATCAGCCTTAGCCGTTTATGTTTGATCGGCAGCAAAGCAAGCTGTCGAGGGCTCACGGGCTGGATCCAAAGACTGATCTGGGTACCATCGGCCACAGGCCGGGACCGCTGCCGCCGAACGAACCGCGATAACACGCACAAGGCCCCGTTCGTGCCTTCCTTAACGCACGCGGATAGGCAGGAGGTAAGTGGTCACGGCTATGGGCGGGCGAAGGCGGTCGCCCCCTTGAGCGCGGCCGATCATGACCCGGCGCGTTGACCCAGAGTTAATCGCACTGGCGATCTGGGATGGCGAAGTCGATGCGGCTCCCGGGTCTTGAAGATCCCGAGCGGGCTGCGCCGAGCTGGTCGTGACGGCCGCTCTCGATCTGCTGATCGTGACCGCATTGCCCGACGCGGGATCGAGAAGGCTCGCACATAGGCGCTACCTGCCTCGCAGGCACCCACCAATCCAGGGGCCTGTGTCCCTGGCAGTTGAATTCCCAAATGTCTGAGGTCCGAGCCGAGCCGATTGCGCATGCAAGCGCCATCGCGCTGGCCACGGCGTTCGTGCTCGGCGATGCCCGACGAGGGCGGCGGATCGGGTCATCAGGTGGTCTACGGCGGGGGCCGCGATCGGGCCGCGGCCCCCGCCGCGGTGGCATCGTACGAAGCACGCCTACGATCTCGTGCGGGCGCACGGGGAGGCGGAGCGGACGGCCGGGCTGGCTCATCCAGGGTCGGCCGACGGCGGGCCCGCTCGCGGTGCGCGTCATGCCAACGCGGTGCCCACTGCGGTAAGCGTGTTCCCTCGGGCCGATCTGCATCGGATGTAAGGATTAGCTACGAGGCACGGCGCGGACGGCCTGCATGCGCTTGACGTTCAGGAGTTTCGTTTCAACCCGCTAGTGCCAGCCGATTGAAGGCAGCTATGCTCCATCCGAATTGCCCGCAACGATGAACTTTGGACCTACACTCCAAGGTCAACGGAGGAGATTCTCAACGAGGAACTTGGCGATGGCGGTGTGGGCTTTGGTGTCGTTGTTGCGGTTGGTGAAGCCGTGGCCTTCGTCGTCGAAGACTAGGTAGGTTACCTCGGCGCCGTTGGCGGTGGCTCGTTTGACGATCTGGTCGGCCTCGGCTTTGGGCACGCGCGGGTCGTTGGCTCCTTGGATGACGAGCAGGGGAGCCTTGATCTGGTCCGCATAGGTAACCGGTGAACGTTCGCGTAGCTTGTCGGCGTCCTTGTCGGGATCGCCGATCACGGTGGCCACGGTGGTGGCCCAGTGGGGTGGCATGGAGCGCGCGAGGGTTTCCAGGTTCGCGGGTCCGCAGATCGACACGCCAGCGGCCCACAAATCGGGTAGCCGGGACACGCACGACAGGGCAGCGAAGCCGCCATAGCTCTTCCCGATGACCGCCAGCCGGTCACACGCGACCCAGTCCAGTGAACGCAGGTACGCGGCGGCAGCGGCGAAGTCCTCTAGGTCGACGCCGCCCCAGTCTCGGTGGACGCGGCCCTGCCACGCGTATCCGTACCCGGATGAGCCGCGGACGTTTGGTTGCAGGACGCCGATGCCGTTCGCTAGTAGGTACTGGATGAGCGGGTCGTAGGAGGGCCGGGACTGCTGGTCGGGGCCGCCATGGATGGAGACCAGCACGGGATGACGCTCGCTGCCTGCCGGGCGGTAGAGCAGCGCCGGGATCCTAGTGCCGTCACCGGAGGGGTAACGGATGAGCGCGGGCGCCACCGAGGCCGAAACTGCGGGCTTGGCAGGCTCGGCCGAAGCCAGCGCGGGTGGCCGCGTGTCGGTCAGGTAGCGGACGGGCCGGGCGGTGGCCAGGGCCACGATCGCTACCTCAAGCGGCCGCGACGCGGTATCGAGCAAGATCGCGGCCACTGCGCCGTCCGCGGACACGTTGATCACCTCAACCACCCCATCTGGGATGGGCGGCACCTCTCCGCGGATGCCGTCGTGCCGGGCGCGCAGTACGGAGCGTCCGTCTTCGTTGATGCTCCAGACAATGGTGCGGCCGTCCCCGGAGACGGCTACGTCCTCTACGTCCCAGCAGGGTGAGTCGATGACCGTCAGGGTCCGGTCCGCGATGGAAAGGTGGGCGAGGCTGGCGTGATCACCGTCGACGGCGGTGGTACGGATGTAAAAGCCGGAACCGTCTCCGTCCCATGGCCCGGGATAGTGGTACGTGCCTCTAAGGTGCGCCGAGACCGGCTCCGGTGGCGAACCCGGGTAGGCGAGGTCAGCCACATAGCTGTCGTATTCGGTGTTGGAGCCGAAACCGCCGGCCAGCAGCCGGCGGCCGTCGGGCGAGATTGCCAGCGGGAACAGGACCCGTCCGGGTGCGCCGGGGAATCGCATGCTTGTCCCGTCGGACAAGTCGTAGACGATCAGGTCCGGGACGGCTGGGTCGCGGTCGTTGCCGCTGCATAGCAGGTAGCGGCCGGATGGGTCGAACGGCGTCTTCTCGGCGAGGTAGTACTGCCGATCGGCCGCGGCGGACAGGCGGACAGGTGCCCCCCCGTCCGCATCGATGAGGTAGACCTGGGTTTGTTCGTTCCCGCAGGTGTCCGCGGTGAACGCTATCCGCGAGCCATCAGGTGCCCAGGCGAGCTCCCGGACCGCTTGGTCCGTGAAGAACGTCAGCTGCCGGGCCGGGCCGCCCGTCAACGGCTGGGTCCACACGTTGAACTGGCCTGATGCGTCGCTGACATAGGCGACTGTGGTCCCGTCAGGTGACAGCGACAGCGTCCAATGGAGGCGCTGGGCCGGGATAAACGCGCTGTATTCAGTCATGACCTTCCTCACCGCGCGGCAGCCAGCCGAGCCGTTGAACGAGGACTCCGAGGACGAATCGGTTGTCGGCACCACCGGCCAGCTCCGTGATGGCGTCGATATTCCGGCGGACCGTTGAAGGGCTGCGCCCGATCTGACGAGCTATCGTCTCGTCAGCTTCCCCAAGGACCATGTGTTTCAGGATGTCCTGCTGAATGGGGGTCAGCGGGCTGCCGGCCGACGGCTTGCTGCCGCCAAGTGGCATTGCGCGTATCCACAACAACTCGAAGAACTGGCGCAACGCCTCAATGATCGGGGCGGCGCGTAGCAGGATCGCCCCGCCTGTGCCGGTCGGTGTCAGCGGGAGCAGCGCAGCCGTCCGATCGGCGAGCTGCAACTTCATCAGCACCTTGGACAAGATCCGCACTTCCTCCCCGGCGTCCACGCACCGTTGGAGGTTGTGCATCGCAGCCGGGATACGCGTGGTGGCCGCGTCATAGATTCCGCGGATACGGACCTGACCGCGGAGAGCCGATGGGCAACTGATCAGGTTGTCCTCGGACAGCGGCATATCGGTCTCGGCGGTCTCCAGAGTCATCCAGTCCCGCCGTGCGGAGTTGACCAGATGCGTGGACACCCGCAGGATCTCCTCGCGGTCAATGATCACCTTCACCAGGTGTTCGGGGCAGTCCCTTGGGAATCCGTCCGAGCGTGTCTGGGCCTCGCTGAGCCGCCGCAGGCCGTCGAGCAAGCGCTCCTGGTCCTTCATGGCTTCCGCCTGGAGCTGAGCTAGGACGCCCTGCAAAGCGAGGACGGGAGGCGCGGCCTGGAAGGACGCCGAAGCGTTCGGCGTAGCCGGGATCGCGTGCGCCATGCCCCAATCGCATAGCTCCTTGACCACGTCGGCGCCACCAAGGAAGTCGGCTGCATGCTCTTTGGGAACCCGGCCCTTCCCGAAGAGCTTTTCGTAGGCCGCGGCAATGTGCTGGGGTAGCAGACCGACGAACAAGCCGGCCACCGGATCCTGCTTCCTGATTGCCATCTCCCTCCAATGCCCCCGGTTCGGGATGAGCACATGTACCCGGCTGACTACTAGTTGTCATCAACTTATCACTCAGAAGTATGGGGGCTGTAAAGCCCAAAGTGATCACTACTGCTCACTGACTAGTTTTAGTCACTTACGCACGGTTAGCCACTGCGACTTCATAGGTACATACGGGTAACAGTGATGTCAGCATCATCCGAGAGAGGTGATCATCGTGAGTAAAACGTACATACCGTCGACAGCAGCCGCCGCTGGCTGCAAGATCATCTGGACATCCCGCGCAACTCGAATAGTCCTCGTGATAGCGCTTCTGATCGCCAGCATCTTGGTCGTGACGCTCCTTGGCCACCTAAGCGTCACGCAGCATGTGATCGCGGGGGGCAACTCCTGGGGCGAGGGGCCCGCCATCGTGACTCGCGGTCGCGCGCTGCCCGGGACCGGTCAAGGTCTGCTTGTGTAAAACGCCGCGTCGCCGCGACGATCTCCACAGCCGGGCAGCAAAGTCACGGCTGTGGCGTACATAAAGCGAGGCTTGGGCTGATCCATTCGGTCCCGAGGGGAGCACGTACAGATGACGACGCTCGATGGGATGAAGGCGCGGATCGAGGACGCCAAGGGAATCGCGGGAACGCTCGGGGCTTGCTGGGATGCCTTCGAGCTCATCCAGCAGGTTGCCGGGAAGTACGTCGACCCTGACTCCGACCTGTTCTACGCCTTCCTGTCCGCCATGACCACTGCATGCGAAGGCCGGGACGCGGTGGGGTTCGCACCATCCATGCCTTCGGGAGTTGGATTGGCCGTCGCTCCGTTGAGCCCCGGAGACGTGCCGTCCGATGATGCCGCAGATATAATCGCCCAGCTCGCGTCTCAGTTGACCAGCAAGCTGACAGGCGCTGCCGCTCTTCCGTGCACGCCTGGGGATCGGCAAGCGTTCCAGCGCGCAGCGGCTTCCGCGGCGGAAATCAGGGACCTTCTGAGCGGGCAATGAGCACGGTCACGTTCGGGGACCTGCTTCGCGCGGCCGCCGAACGTCTGGACGCTGCCGAGGCCGCCGTGGGCGACGCGGCGGCATATGCCGCCACGGCACAGGATCTGCGCTGGCTCGTTGGTGTTTTGTCCCGGCATAGTGCCAACAGCATAGATAAACACGCCGACTTGGCCTGGACGGACGCCAGCCCGTGGGAGCGAGCGGCATCCGATGTTCGCGAAGCACTGGACCTTGCGGCCAGTTTTCTCGTCCGAGGCCTGGCGGCACGGGGCCGCTCGGAGTCCGCAGCGGACTACCTCGAAACGCGCCCGCTCGCTCCGGCCGCGACAACCCTGGCCGCCGCGCATGATCTGCTCAACACTCATTACGATCTTCTGGACGATGGCGAGCGTTCCGGGCGTACGGTGTGGGCGCAGGTGATCGACTCTGCTCCCGTCAGGCGCGCGATGACCTCCGAGACCGGCCGATGGTCTGCGCGGCTCGCTCCCTGGGCGCGGTGGCTCGCGCAATCCGACGATGCCGCCGCCCACGGCTACGCAGACGTCCTCACCGTCGCCAGCCGATATCTCTGGCTGGCGGGAACAGTCGTCGAGCGGGCCGAGACCGCCGAGCCGCTGAATCCAGACGACCGGACCCTCCTATACGGCATTCCGGCGGCAGCGCCGCCGACACGGGTACCGCCCAAAGACGGTGAGCCGGTCGCCGAGTTGTGCGCAGGCATGGCATGCACGGCCGAACGGCTGCGTCTCGCCGCGTTCACCGGTGCGAGCCACGCCGCATGGTCACCCGTTCTGACCGCCAGTGCCTGGGAACACGCCGCCAAGGGCGCCGCGATCACCATGGACACCGCAGAACTGACACTCCGCGTCTTGGCCAAAGGGATCACCGCCCCCGTGGACTCGGCGCGGATCCTCGGCGCGGCGGAGACGCTGACCCGAGCTCGGGACGCCTGGCTCCGGGCAGCATCCACATGGACCGCCATAACGACCGAGACACGCTTCAGGGTCACCCCAGCCGACACCGAGACGAGCGATCTCATGCTGCGCATGGGTCGCCTTGCCTTCGACAACCCGCGATGGACGCCGGAACGCGCCCATCGATCTTCCCGGCCACGCGACCCGTCGGCGCTCGCACAGAGCGACGTCGGCGCGGCACAGGTCATTGCAGCTGTCCATGACGCCGTCGATGCGCTGGCAGTCATGGCGGCTCAGGACCTGGTCGGCATCACCAAAGCGGCCGACGTGGGACGCTTCTACGTTCCCACCCGGTCCCTGTCCGCTGCCTTCGACGTGCGACGCCCCTACGCGCCTGCACCCAAGCAGCGCACGGACGAGTTGCTCGATGCGTACCGAGCAACCGTCGAAGCAGGGGAGAACGGTGCGGAATCCTTGGGCGGCACCACTCTGGAGATGGATGCACCCAGCCGCGTCTTGGCCCTCGCCAGGCGGGCCACCAGGTCACCCCACACCGCCGACAGGCCCGGTGGCCAGGATCCCGCAGAGCGTGTGACCGATGCCAGCGCCTCTCAACTCGGCCCCGTCGGCAAGGCCATCCATGAGCTCGGCGTCCGGGATCCGACTCTGCTGCTCCGTGCGTCCGCCCTGGACCGAGTAGCGCAAAGCCTCATCCTCCAGGCAAACGCTGACAAGCCGAACGACCCCGCAAAGACCGCATCCCGGCTGGCCGCCAAGGACAGGCTGTCAGCTACTGCCGACCCCCGCGCCACCCGCTCACGCGAACCGGTACCTCGCCGCGCACAACAAGACAGCCGACGACGCCACACGAACGGCAGAGGCCGAGCTTCTTGAGCGGCGGTCGCCAGCCAAATCCAGCCAGTCCGTAGCGCTAACGGTCGCCCTCGACCGTCGCTTGACCGTGAAATCTTGCCCCCATTATGCCCCCCAAATGATCTTGAAGGGCTTCCGGCCGACTAAGAAAACGGCCTCTGACCTGGGAGTTTCGGGTGGAGCTGAGGGGATTTGAACCCCTGACCCCCTCGATGCGAACGAGGTGCGCTACCGGACTGCGCTACAGCCCCGAGAACCTGAGCCAGCCTAGCAAACAACTGGCCATGCCCGCGCGCCACGGCTGCCGACAACCCGAGGCTGCCGGCAAGCCCACGGCGCACCCCAGCGGTCTATGCGTGGTCGGCGCCGAGACATCGGCGGTTGATCAGGCGAATCCTGGTGAATGCCTACATTTGGTGGTGAAGGCCTGCGTCTGGTGATGAAGGCCTGCGTCGTCGCTGAGGCGAATATCGGAAGGGTGCGGCTCGTCCTCAGTGGCCCGACTGGCCCGACTGGCCCGACTGGGCCGCAGCTTGGCGTCTCTTGCCGCGGGGCACCCGTGGGGCTGTGGCCTCATGGCGTGCTTGGTGTCCGCATGTCCCCCGGACAGGGGACATTGACAGCAGCCGCAGCCGGGATCAGGCTCAACCCGTGTACGGATTGGGGGGTCGTTTCCGGAGCGGGAGAAGACCAGTGGTGATCAGATCAGAGGGCCGCAGGTGGCTGCGGCGGGTGCTGGGCGCCGGGTTGTGCTGCGCGGGGCTGGTGCTAGCCGGGGTGCCCGGCACCACCGACGGCGCGCCGATGCCACCCGTCGATCCCCCGGACTCCGGAGGCGCGGCCGTCCACTCCGGCTTGGCTGACGGCAGCCCGGTACCCCCGCCCCATACTGTCCTGGCCGACGGCAGCGCGCCGCCGCCGTCGAGTCCCAATACCCCGCCTTCCGTGTGGTGATGGTGCCGTCTCCTTGGTCGTGACCGGGGCCGAGCGCGGGTCACCAGGCGAACGGGACGACGGGAAGGGACCGCCCCGCGGCGCGGAGCGTCGCGTCCGCGCGATCAGCGGCCGCTCCGATCGCGATGGAATGGTCGTCGGCATTATGAAGACAACCCCGGGCACGACGATGGAGTGAACCAAGCTCGCGGGGAATCCGTGTACCGACTGGGGGTGGTTCCGGAGTGGGAGGAGACCAGTGGTGATGAGATCAGAGGGCCGCAGGTGGCTGCGGCGGGTGCTGGGCGCCGGGTTGTGCTGCGCGGGGCTGGTGCTGGCCGGCGTGCCCGGCACCACCGACGGCGCGCCGATGCCGCCCGCCGGACCTGGTGATTCCGGCAGTGCGGCCGTCCACTCCGGCCCGGCTGACGGCAGCCCGGTACCCTCACCCCATGCTGTCCTGGCCGACGGCGGCGCGCCGCCGCCGGTTCCTCCCAATTTTCCTCCCGGGTAGCGGCGCCGCGCCGCCGCCTTCCCTGTGGTGACGGAGGCGGCCGCGGATTCACCAGGTGAACGGCACCAGGCGGCGGGTGCTGGCCGTATACCCGGGGTAGTCGCCGGGGAAGGCCTCGGCGAGCGCGGCCTCCTCGGCGTGGATCCGGGGCACGATCCCGGCCGGGGGCAGTAGCAGGCAGATCGCGAACCCGATGGCGTTGCCGCTGGCCAGTCCGATGCCGGCGACTTCGAGCCAGATCCCGGCATAGCCGGGGTGCCGCACCCGGCGGTAGGGCCCGGCCTGGATGAGCCGGTGGCCGGGCTGGATCGTCACCGAGCCGGTGAAGAACCGGCCCAGCGTGCCGATGGCGTGCTGCCGCAGGGCGGCACCCGCCACCATCATCCCCAGCCCGGCCGCCAGCGCGGCCCGGGACGGCCGCCGGCCGAACCCGGCGGCGGGGACCAGTTCGGAGACGACGACGGCGGCCATCGCCGCGGGCAGGCAGGTCCGCGCCAGCCGCCTGGCCGAGGCCGGGTCCCTTTCCCTGGCCCAGGCCGGGTCCGTGCCGGCCGTCGCGGCGGCTACTGCGCGGCGCTGCCGCCGGGCCTCCCGCTCGTTCAGCGCGCCCATTGCCGCGATGGCTATCAGCAAGATAATCGGCCGCAGCCCTCCGGCACCATCATCGAAGCGCCGTCCAGCCCGGCCGTCGGCCGGGACATCCCGCACCATGTCCCGCACCCGCGCCTGTTCTACGGGCCGGGAGCGCACGCCGATCAGCCCGATCCCGGCGCCGGCCAACAGCATGCCCAGCACTCGCCGCAACGGCTTGCCAGAGGTCACAGTGCCGAGCCGGAACCGGCGCTCCCGCCCGACCCCGGACGGGGACCAGCGGGCGGGCGCGGATTAGCAGGCGGTGCCGCCGGCCACGGACACGGATCGCATTGCGGCAGCGGACCATCGGCGGTGGCGGCCTGCGACGCGCCCCCGGAGTCCGGGGGATTGGCGGGTGGCATCGGCGCGCCGTCGGTGGTGCCGGGCACCCCGGCCAGCACCAGCCCCGCGCAGCACAACCCGGCGCCCAGCACCCGCCGCAGCCACCTGCGGCCCTCTGATCCGATCACCACTGGTCTTCTCCCGCTCCGGAACGACCCCCCAATCCGTACACGGGTTGAGCCTGATCCCGGCTGCGGCTGCTGTCAATGTCCCCTGTCCGGGGGACATGCGGACACCAAGCACGTCACGAGGCCACAGCCCCACGGGTGCCCCGCGGCAAGAGACGCCAAGCTGCGGCCCAGTCGGGCCAGTCGGGCCAGTCGGGCCACTGAGGACGAGCCGCACCCATATCGGAATTCGACAGTTGACCGAGCGGAAAGGTCGCCAAACGGTCGCCATTCGGGGACATCGCCGATTGCGTCATGAGTGCGGGAGCTGGAACCGAAGCTGGGCCCAAGGCATCGGCGTGGATTCTGCTCGCGGGACGCCGTCGCGTCAGTAACCTGTTCCGGTCGGAGGTGGGAGGAACGGGGGAGACGCGGGATACGTGGGACGGGGAAACAAGAGGAGCGGGAGGGTAAGCGTGGGCAAGAGCAACAGCCGCAAGAAGCAAGAGCGTGCCAAGGCCGTCGCCAGGCGTGCTCAGCAGGAGCGGCGGCGGGCCAAGGTCGCGCGCGAGCGACAGTCAGCCGAACGCTACAAACAGCTCACCGACCCATCGGCCAGTCCCGCGGACATCGCCGGGATCCTTGCCGCGGAGCTCCCGGAGCGGGTTTTCGCGGCCGACATGATGCGCCTGCGGATGTCCCTGGGCGTTCCCGCCGAAGAGGTCAGGGAGACCGCGCGGCTTCTGCTTGAACGCGCCGCACCGGAACCGCCCGGCCTCGGCGTCCTCGCGGTCGCCGCGCTGGCGGCGCATCTGGCCGGGGACGAGGATGCCGAGCATGGCTACGCGAACGAACTGCTCGCCCGCGTAGACGTCTCCCGCGATCCTGGGCAGTGGCTTGCCGTGGTCGGCTCGGCGACGGGCCGGGATCATCCGGGCGAGACGTGCGAGCTGATCGAACCGTACCTGCGCGAGCATCCCGACGATGAGCTGGCGGCTGATGTCTACGCACACGCGCTGGCGAGCGCGCACCTCCAGGCGAGCGCGCAGGTTCAGGCCGAGCCCGGCAAGCCGGAGGAGGCCGCGCTGGACAGGTACCGCGACCGTTCGGTGGTCGATGCCCTGGACCGTGCGGTCGATGAGTTCACACAGCGAACGTCGTGGGGCGAGATCATCCGCACCTGGATGGACCAGGAGCGAGTAGGGCAGAAGTCCAGACGCTGGGGAGCCTTCGAGCGGGACGCGACCGACGCTCTGCTGGCCGAGGTCGCGGTCCTCTTTCCCTTCTACGACGCCGCGGGCGACCCCTTCGACACCGCGGGCGACCCCTTTACCGACGCCGACGGCGCGGGCGACCCGTTCACCGACGACGCGGGCGACGCGGAAGAGGACGAGCATGCGGTCGATACCCCGCTCCGGGCCTTCGCCGCCGATCCGGATACACCTGCCGACCTCGCGGCGAGGGCGGCCGAGCGGGACCAGCATGTGCGCTACGGCGTCTGGCAGGTGGCGGATCCCGCGCCGTCTCCTGGGGTGTGGTGTACCGAGCTGGTGTCTGGAATACGGCGGTACGCCCAATTCCCGAAGGAGGTGATCGCCGGCGCGCCGCCGTGGTCGGTGTGGCTGGGGGCACTGGCGCCGGCGGAGGGCATCTGGCGTACGACCCGGGCCGGGATCTGGCTCAGCCCGATCGAGGGCGACGCGATCGCGGAGTACGTGGAAGATGCGGTCGGGAACATGCTGCACACGATTACGGGCGAGCCTGGTGACTACCCGCCTGCGCTGGAACAGGTCCGGTTCGGGCAGGCCGAGCCGTACTGCGTGCGCTGGGAGACGGGGGAGGAGCCGGAGCCGAAGGTCGGAGATTTCACCAGCCCGGTGATCGCGCGGATGGCGTCCCAGCTGGCGTCCTGGGTCTGGCACAAGCGGGCCGAGCGGCCGCTGCTCACGAATACCGACGGCGAGCCTATGGTGCTCATCGACGCGACGATCCTCGTCGACGGAGACGTGACGGAGCGACTGTTCGCGCGTCCGGATTTCGGGGAGGAAGAGAACGGCGAAGAGGGCCAGGTCGTCTGGTGGGGCGGGCCGGACGGTGCTGAAGAAGAACGTGTCGTGCTCGGCCGCCTGACGCCGGAGCCGGGACTGATCAGCGTCCAAGTGAATTCGCAGCGCAGGCTGAAGAAGCTGCTGCGGATCCTCAAGGAGATCGGCGGCGCGCCGAAACTGACCGTAGAGTCGCGTTCTGAGCCGTCGCTGGACTTCGCGTGGGGTCCGGTGCCGGGTCAGAGCCTGACGCCGCGCCAGTGGGCGGAAAACTGGCTTGACCAGCCGGTGGCCGTGCTGGAGTTCCACACTCCGCGACACGCGGCCGGAGGCGACCCGGCTGACCTGCTCCGGCTGGAGGGGCTGCTGCGCCAGCTTGAGTACCAGTCCGCCCTGCCTGCGGAACGCGGCGGACGGCCGATCGACACCGCCTGGCTCCGTGCCGAGCTCGGTCACGAAGCTCTAGCCCCTCAGCAACGCCTTGACCCTTGCTGAGCGTCAGCAGAAGAATCGTGGGGCACATTCCACAGAAGGGACTTGGCTTAATGCTCAAGAACCGCGTTTCCCGTGTCCTGGTCGCTACCGCTACCGCGCTGACAGCAACTGCGGGCATCACCTTCGCCACTGTCGGGCAAGCCGCGCCCGGGCACGCCAGCACCGGGCACACCCTCCCCGGGCTCAACCCGCCTGGCCTGCGCGATCAAGCGGTCGCCACGAACGCACCCAACGCCACCGACGCGTGCGGGTATCACTTCCAGATCCCCGCCGACCGCTTCAAAGGCGTTCCGGTTTTCGATCCAGTAAAAGCCGCCCAGCCCTACATCGCGAAGTTTTTCACCACCCAGGGCATAATCACCGTCCAGATGCTGACCGACAAGGCGCCTTGCACCACGTTCTCGTTCCGGTTCCTGGCCAGCCAGGACTATTTCAACCAGACCCATTGCCACCGGCTGACCGTGCAGCAGATCTACGTGCTTCAGTGCGGCGATCCGACGGGTACCGGCTCGGGCGGACCCGGGTACGCCTTCAACGACGAGAACCTCGCGGGCGCGACCTACCCGGCCGGCACGGTGGCCATGGCCAACGCCGGGCCGAACACGAACGGCAGCCAGTTCTTCTTCACCTGGAAGGACACCAAGCTCTCGCCCGCCTACACGCCGTTCGGCAAGGTGATCGGCGGCATGGGAGTGCTGCAGAAGATCGCCGCTGCCGGTGACGACCAGCAGAACAACCCGGGCGACGGCTACCCGAACGCGTACACCGCGTTCCTCGGCGTCCAGATCATCCCGACCCGCTAGCAGCCCTAGTTTCCCTCCGCGCCTAGGCCTCGCTGCGCTCGGCCGGCTTGGGGCCACGGCGGGAACCGCCGCCCCTGCGGGACGGCGACCGCCGCGGCATTTGGCGACTGGGTTCCGGCGGGAAGCCGCTGGCCGGGACTCAGTCGCCGACGGCGCGCAGCTTGGCGTCGGCGTACTGGTCGTAGAACTCCTCGCCGACCCGGCCGGTGATGTCGATGACCTCGGCATCCGGGTCCGCCGGCGTTTCAACCGAAACCGTCGGCGTCTCAACCGCCGGCGATTCAGCGCCACGCGAGGCACCCGTCCCGCTTGCCTGCACCCGGCGAGCACGCGGCGTTTCCCCGGCTGGTTGCAGGCCGCGCCGTTCGGCGTCCGCTTTTGAAGCTTCTCTGAGCAACGCCAGATATCCCGCCAGCATGATCGAAGGCGGTAGTATCACCCACCAGGCCGCCAGCCCTGTCTGGGCTAGTATCGCGGAGCCGAAGGCCAGCGCCAGGAGCATATAAAGCAGTCTCCTGCGGGCGCCGAGGATACGCGCGCGCTCGGCGGCATCATCGGAAACAGCCCGCGGAGCCACCGGTTCCTCGGCGACGGTCTCCTCGGCGACAACCGCCTCCTCCGGGTCCGCCGCCGACGCTGACTCCCCGCGCCGGAGCCATCGGGGGATCAGCACGGCAGCCCAGATGACGACGATTGCACCGTACAGAATCGCGCTGCTCACTGGTCCTCCCCTCGGGTGCAGGCGTGGGCGAGCGGCATGCCTATGAAAACGCACGGTATTAGCTGAGCCCAGAAGACACGAGCACCCCAACCGGTGTGTCGCGCATCACGTAAGTTTTCCTCCGCGCCAAGGCCACGCTGGCGCGCGGCCGGCTTGGAGCCACGGCGGGCTTACCGCCCCTCCGGGACGGCAATCCGCCGCGGCGCTCGCTTACGCTCGCCGCCTCAGGCTGTCCCGGATCGCGACGCCATGAGCACCGAACGCCATCTCGGCATCAGCCCGTGCGGTACTTCCTCGGCCGTCAGGGCGTAGCACACATGGTCCCGCCACGCGCCGTTGATGTGAAGCTGCCGCACCCGGACGCCTTCCTCGCGGAAGCCCAGTTTCTCCACGACGCGCCGGGACGCGTGGTTCTCCGGCCGGATCGACGCCTCGAGCCGGTGCAGCCCGATGACCCCGAAGCAGTGGTCGACGGCCATGGCGAGTGCGGTCGGGGTAATGCCGCGCCCGGCGTAAGCCTCGTCGATCCAGTACCCGACCTGCCCCGATCGCGCCGAACCCCAGGAGATCGACCCGATGGTAAGCTGCCCGGCGAACTCGCCGTTGTATGTCACTACCCACGGCACGGCCTGTCCCTGCCGGGCCTCGCGCCGCATGGCGCGCACCATGGAGATGTACGGGCCCAGCGATGACCGGTACAGCGGGGTCTCGGGGTTGGTGGGTTCCCAGGGCCGCAGCCACGGCGCGTTGCGCACCCGGATCTCACGCCAGGTCCGGGCGTCGCTCACCTTCACTGGGCGCAGCGCGACCGGTGCGTCCAGCAGGCGGGGCTCGGTGAGGGTAACCGGCCAACCGCGCATCTGTCCCACGGCTTTATCATTCCCCCGCGCGTCTGCGGACGCTACGCGGTCCGGAGTAACCGTCTGGCATCGGCCTCTCCCCGCATATGCTCACCGCCGTTTCCCCGCAGGTGGTCGCCGCCGTTGACCTGCGATACCGCGTGCTCGAGCACCGGCTGGAGTACCGCCATTCCGTCCCGCACCCCGCCGGTGGATCCGGGCAGGTTGACGATCAGCGTGCGCCCGGCCACGCCGGCCACGCCGCGGGACAAGATCGCGGATGGCACTCCGGCCGCGGCCCCGGCCGACCGCAGGGCTTCGGGAATCCCGGGAATCTCCCGGTCCAGCACGCGCCGGGTCATCTCGGGGGTCTGGTCACCCGGGGTGAGTCCCGTTCCGCCGGTCGTCACCACCACGTCGTACCCGGCCGCGATCGAGTCACGCAGCGCGGCCTCCACCGACTCGCCGTCCGGGATGACCAGTGGTCCGTCCACGATGGAGCATCCGGCGTTGCGCAGCGCGTCGACCAGGACCGGTCCGGATTTGTCCTCATATATCCCAGCGGCGGCTCGGTTCGAGACGGTCACCGCCAACGCCCGGATCACGTCGCCCGCTCCCATCGCCCCGTCTTCCCGCCTTCTTTCCATTCGACCCGGATATCCGTGATCGTCGCGCCGGGGTCGATGGCCTTGATCATGTCGATGAGGGCGAGCCCGGCGACCGAGACCGCGGTGAGCGCCTCCATTTCGACGCCGGTCCGGTCCGCGGTCCGCGCGACCGCCGTTATCGAAACCCCGGCGTCGGTCACGGCCAGGTCCACGGTCACCCCGTGCAGCCCGATCGGGTGGCACAGCGGGACCAGGTCGGGGGTTTTCTTGGCCCCGGTGATGCCGGCGATCCTGGCGACGGCCAGCGCGTCACCCTTCGGAACCGTTCCATCACGCAGCGCCGCGACCGCCTGCGTCGCGAGCAGTACCCGCCCGGTGGCGCATGCCGATCGTGCCGTGACATCCTTGCCTGACACGTCGACCATTCGTGCATTGCCAGCGGCATCAACGTGCGTCAGGCTCATACACCAAGACTAATCTTTACAACGAACGATCTGTGGTTTCACCGCCCCATAACCTATCCCCCATCAGGGCAGAACCAGCACATCGGCTACCTCTCCGGCCTGCATCTGCACCACCCATTCCGGCACCGTGATCAGCGCGTTCGCCTTGCCCAGCGTGGCGACCTGGTGCGATCCCTGCCCGGTGAGCGGCGTGACCCGCTCTCCGTCCGGATTCTGCCGGTCGAGGATGGCGCGGAGGAACGACCGGCGTCCCGGCGGTGAGCGTAGCGGGGCGGTGAGCTCGGCCTTTACCGTGCTCAGCTGGAGTTCGTCGTCGTCCTGTAGCGCCCCGATGGCCGGCCGGACGAAGGCCTGGAATGACACGTACGCGCTCACCGGGTTCCCCGGCAGGGTGAAGATCGGGATGTTGTCTTCCCCTATGGTCCCGAAGCCCTGCGGCATGCCTGGCTGCATGGCGACCTTGCGGAACGTGATGGTGCCCAGCCGGCGCAGGGCGGACTTCACTACGTCATGCTCGCCGCCCATGCTGACTCCGCCGCTGGTGACCAGCAGGTCGGCGCGGATCAGTTGGTCCTCGAGCGTCCGCAGCACCTCGTCGGCGTTGTCCGGGACGCCGGCCTGCCGGTAGGCGAGGCAGCCGGCCTCGCGGGCCGCCGCGGCGAGCATGAAGCTGTTGGAGTCCCAGATCCGGCCCGGCACGATGGCGGTTCCGGGTTCGGCGAGTTCGTTGCCGGTTGACAGCACCACCACCCGGGGCCGGGGGCGCACCATGACGCTGCCGTGCCCGGCCGCGGCGATGGCCGCTATCTGCATGGGTTTCAGCCTGGTGCCGCGGGCGACCAGGACGTCGCCAGCCTTCGCGTCATCACCCGTCCGCCGGATCGCGTGCCCGGGTCCGGCCTTGGCGTGAATCGTCACCCTCGAGCTCTGTCCTCCCGAGCTGGCGGCATCGGTCCATTCGACCGGTACGACCAGCTCGGCGCCGTTGGGCAGCATGGCGCCGGTCATTATCCGGATAGCGGTGCCGGGGTTCAGCGCGTACGCGCCGATGTCACCGGCCGCGATCTCGCCGACGACCGGCAGGGTTACCGGCGCCTGCTCGGACGCGGTGGCGATGTCGTCGGCGATCACCGCATATCCGTCCATAGCCGAGTTGTCGAAGGACGGCAACGGGTGGCTGGCGATCACATCCTGCGCCAGGACCAGGTTCTCGGCTTCGGGCAGGCTCAGCTCGATCGGCGGCAGCGGGCGGATGCTCTCCAGGATTTCCGCCAGATGGGTCTCGACGGAAGTCAGGTCGCTCACGGGAGCGTGTCCAGGTACTTGCGCAGCCAGGGCACGATTTCCTGGGCCAGGTCGGAGCGTTCGCAGGCGAACTGGACAAGTGTGCGCAGGTAGTCCAGCTTGTTCCCGGTGTCGTAGCGGCGGCCCCGGAACAATATGCCGTACACGCCGCCGCCGTCGGCGGGACTGGTCTTGGCCAGCGTCTTGAGCGCGTCGGTGAGCTGGATCTCCCCGCCTCGCCCGGGTGGCGTGTTGCGGAGCACCTCGAACACCGCCGGGTCGCAGACGTAGCGCCCGATGATGATCCACCGGCTCGGCGCCGAGCCCGGTACCGGTTTTTCCACCAGGTCGGTGACGGTGACGACGTCGTCTTCGCCGGTCGGCGTTATCGCCGCGCAGCCGTACTGCGAGACCTGCTCGGGGTCGACCTCCATCAGCGCGACGACGCTGCCGCCCAGGGCGTCCCTGACCTCGATCATCCTGGTCAGCAGCGGGTCGCGGGGGTCGATGAGATCATCGCCGAGGAGGACCGCGAACGGCTCGTTGCCGACGTGGTATTCGGCACACGAGACGGCGTGGCCCAGCCCCTTCGGATCGCCCTGGCGGACGTACTCCACGTGGGCCAGTTCGCTGGACTCGCGAACCTGGGCCAGTCGCTCGGTCTCGTCCTTGGCGGCGAGGGCCTCTTCAAGCTCGTAGGCACGGTCGAAGTGGTCCTCGATGGAGCGCTTGCTCCGTCCGGTGATGAGCAGGACGTCGTCCAGCCCGGCCGAGACGGCTTCCTCGACTACGTATTGAATCGCCGGCTTGTCGACGACGGGCAGCATTTCCTTGGGGGTCGCCTTCGTCGCGGGGAGGAATCTCGTGCCCAGCCCCGCGGCGGGTATGACGGCCTTTTTTACTGTGGCGTGATCAGCCATGCTGGTCACCCTATCCTTATTACGGCGAGTTACTCGCGGTACCTTGGCATCGTGGACAAGGCCGATTTGCGTGGGCGGATACTGGCTTCGCGGGCGGGTCTCAGCGCATCGGCCCGCGAGGAGGCCGGCCGGTCCCTCGTCCACCCTCTCCTGGAGCTCCCCGAGCTGGGGATGGCCGGGACGGTCGCGTGCTACTACTCCATCGGGGCTGAGCCGGACACGCGACGGCTCGTCTACGCGTTGTGGAAGCGCGGGACCTATGTGCTGCTTCCTCTGCTGTTGCCGGACGGGGATCTGGAGTGGGCTTCTTATGAGGGGCCGGACTCGCTGGTGCCTGGGGCCCGGGGGTGCATGGAGCCGGGTGAGCCGACGCGCGGGCTGGACGCGGTGGCGCGAGCCGACGTGGTCATCGTGCCGGCGGTGGCGGTTGACCGGAACGGGAACCGGCTGGGTCGTGGCGGTGGCAGCTTCGACCGCGCGCTGGCCCGGGTCGGGCCTCTGATTCCTGTGATCGCCCTCCTTTACGACGACGAACTCGTGGATGACGTCCCCACCGAGCCCCACGACCGGCCGGTGACCGCCGTCGCCCGCCCCACCCACGGCATAACCCCCCTCCCCGCCCGATAATCTCCCCGTCCGGTAACGTGCGTCCCCACGGAACAAGGCGGGTTCCACCGCGGTTGGATATGCTTAGCAGTCGGGTATTGAGAGTGCTAACCTGATCTACCGAGAACGTGCCTGCGCTGTCGTCCGCCAGCGTGAAGGAGGATCCGTGCCCACGTACCAGTACGCCTGCACCGAGTGCGGGGAGCAGCTCGAGGTCGTCCAGAAGTTCAGTGATGACCCGCTGACCGTTCACGACGCCTGCGGCGGGCGGCTCAGGAAGGTGTTCTCCCCGGTTGGCATCGTGTTCAAGGGATCCGGGTTCTACCGGACGGACAGCCGCAACGGCTCCGTCAACGGTTCGAAGGCGTCCGAGACGAAGGATGCGTCGCCCGCCAAGAGCGAATCCTCCTCCGACATCGGCTCTTCGGCCGGCAAGGCCGACAAGGCCACGGTCAAGTCCGCCGACAAGCCGGCTGCTTCGTCTGGTTCGTCCAAGTCGTCCGGCGAGAAGGCCGCCTGACCGGCTATGACGCCCATCGCCGATATCGCCGTGGTCGGCGGCTCGGGGTTCTATGAGTTCCTCGAGGATGCCGAAGAGGTCAAGGTGGACACCCCGTTCGGCGCGCCGAGTGACCCGGTCGCGGTCGGCGAGGTCGGCGGGAAGCGGGTCGCCTTCTTGCCCCGGCATGGCCGCGACCACCGGTTCCCGCCGCACAAGATCCCCTACCGCGCGAACATGTGGGCGCTGCGCTCGCTCGGCGTCCGCCGGATTGTCGCGCCCACCGCGGTCGGCTCGCTGACGCCTTCCTACGGCCCTGGCACTCTCGTCGTTCCGGACCAGTTGGTGGACCGGACCAGGAATCGCGTCCAGACGTTTTTCGACGAGGGTGCTTGTCACGTGCCGTTCGCCGACCCCTACTGCCCTGCGCTGCGCGCCCACGAGATCGCGACGGCGCGGGAAACCGGCTGGGTGCCGGCCGGTTCCGGCACGCTGGTCGTCATCGAGGGTCCGCGATTCTCCACCCGCGCCGAGTCGCTGTGGTTCGCCGCCCAGGGCTGGACGCTGGTCGGCATGACCGGTCATCCGGAGGCCGTCCTGGCCCGCGAGCTGGCGATGTGCTACGCGCCCCTCGCCCTGGTCACCGACACCGACGCGGGCGTGGAAGAGGGCGAAGGCGTGACCCAGGCCGAGGTCTTCGAGGTCTTCGCGGCCAACACCAAGCGCCTGCGCGACCTGGTCGCCAAGGTCGTCGCGTCCCTCCCCCCGGATCGCGACGACGATGACCTGTGCGCCCACGCCCTAGACGGGATTTCTTTCAAGCTTCCCGGGGGGTAAACACCAACCCCCCGGACCCCCCGGCCCGCGACGCGTCCCGCCGTTAGTGTCGCCTGGCCGGAAGGCCCTTCGGGCCCCCGCGGCCCGGCGA
>Ga0213881_10000200_pt1 | contig 47574 bp, 34 predicted proteins | sample BarmaccoBMER_R08_FD_160104 | JGI IMG/M metagenome (GOLD analysis project Ga0213881, IMG submission 160104) | Barbacenia macrantha exposed rock microbial communities from rupestrian grasslands, the National Park of Serra do Cipo, Brazil - ER_R08 ...
GCGTTCACTCAACATGCGCGACCTCGTGTCGCACCCCAACGGATGGAGTCTCCGGACACACCGGGGTGGTTCACCCTCGGCTACAAGGCCGTCTACCCCGAGGAAGTCATCAACGCCCACCGCGCATTCATCACCCGCCGCCGGGCGCTGCGGCCCGCCGAAGAATACCGCACCCCCACCGAAGAAGAATGGGCCGAATTCCTCGGCCACTTCGAACGGCGCAAACTGTCGCTGGGCACCTGCGGCCGCTCCTACGCCACCCCCTGCATCCACGAGCACGCACCGTTGACTGAACTAACTCCGGGGTTTGGGCAGGTCGAGGCAGCCCGGCTGGGGCTGCGTAGCTACGTTGCCCGCCGTGATCAAATCGGAGGAGAACGCTCGTGATCTTGGGTGTCTGATGGTGCCCTGCACCGGTCGTCTGCTGTCGACTGGTGATGGCCTGGAGCCGTATCGTCTACTGGACGCTGATGGCGGGGTGGTTGAGCCGGTGGCCGTGTTCCTGCGGGAGCTGCTGGCGGCCGGGCGATCGGCGGCGACGCTGCGCTCGTATGGCATGGATCTATTGCGGTGGTGGCGATTCCTGCGCGCGGTGAATATCTCCTGGGATCGGGCGACCCGGTTGGAAGCCCGCGATTTCAGCTGCTGGATCCAGCTAACGGTGAAACAGCGTCGTCTGGTCAGCGGCCGCAGCAACGCCCGAGCGGTGAATGTGTCCGTTGCAGGAGCGCCGAATCCGGTCACCGGCAAGCCCGCGTTGGGAGATCGATACGTGCCGGCAACGGTGGCGCACAGCGAGACGGTGCTGCGTGGTTTCTACGACTTCCACCGGGATGCGGGCACCGGCCCGATCCTGAACCCGTTTCCACTCGATCCTGCCCGGAGGTCACGGCGGGCGCATGCGCACCACAACCCGATGGACGGGTGGGCGCGCGAGCGGGTGGGGCGTTACCGGCCGAAGGTTCCGCACCGGGTTCCCCGGGCGATTCCTGACCAGCGGTTCAACGAGTTGTTCGCCGCGCTGCTGTCCAACCGGGACCGGGCACTGGTGGCGTTCTGGATCTCGACCGGGGTGCGCGCGTCGGAGCTGCTGGGAGTACGGCAGTGCGACATCGACCCGGGCCAGCAGCTGATCACCGTGGTGCGCAAGGGAACCCGTGCCGTGCAGCAGGTCCCAGCGTCGGCGGACGCGTTCGTGTGGTTGCGCTTGTATCAGGAGGAGCTGCATGGCCAGATCCCGCGAGGCAGGACCCAGCCGGTGTGGTGGACGTTGCGCCGGCCACGGCGGCCGTTGAACTACCATGCTGCGCACCGGATGTTCGAGCGCGCCAACACCGCACTCGGGTCGGACTGGACATTGCACGACCTGCGGCACAGCGCGGCGGCGAGGATGGCCCGCGACCCGCAGCTGACGCTCAGCGACGTGCAGCTCGTCATGGGCCACGCGCACCTGTCCACTACCGAGATCTACCTGACCCCGAACAAGGACGAGGTGATCGCCGGTGTCCTGGCCCATCACGCTCGCGCCGCCGAGCAGCGGGGCAAGCCGGTGCCTCCGCCACCCGCGCCCGGCTACGACCCGCAGGCGTTGAGCGTGCTGTTCGGGAGGGCGCTGTGACCTCCATCGTCAAGCACAGCACACGCAAATCGCTGCCCGCTGTCACCTCGGTCGCCGCCGAGCAGCGATTGCGGAACCGTCAGCTGCGCACCGAATTTCCACCACGATCGGCCGAGGAATGGTGGCCGCATACTGCGGCGACGGCCGAGCAGGTGCAGCAGCGGTTGACCGCTGCGCCATTCGCTGCCGCAGCGAACGGCACCCGGGCTGGGCGAGGGCGCGGGGTTGCCAAGCTGCTGCGCTGGCTGTCGACGTTTCCCGGGGACACCTGGCAGGACCGTTGGTTGGCCAGCGGCGCCGAGGAGCGTCTTGGGGCAGGTTGGGTCAACCTGCCGATGGAGTGGTTGGCAGCGCACGGCGGGGCGGCGTCCTACGACTCGACGGACCTGCCGTCCGGCTTGCTGATGCTGATCTGCGGCGATGTCATCCGCCCCGGCCTGCCGTGGATGCTCACCCGCACTCATCGGTATCTGGCGTCGGTGATGGCGCAGGTCAGGGATCCGGCCGGGTTCGCGCGGCTGGCAGAGCTGGCCGCCGCCGAACCGGTCAGCTCCCAGGCCGACGCGAAGATCGCGGCGACCCGGATCGCCACGATTCTGGCCTGCAAGGGCGGCGTCATCGCCGACATCGCTGTCGGCGACTGCGCCGAGTTGGTCGAGACGATGCGGCAGATCCACACCCGCGGCGGACAGAAGAAGGTCGACTTCTATCTCCGGCTGCGCGCCCTGGGCATCTTCCCCGAGGACGCGCCGCACAGCATCCGCGCGTTTGGCCTGGCTGGCGGACGGCTGACGATCGAGCAGCTGGTCGACCGATATCGTATCCAGTGTCGACCGATCCGGGATCTGCTCATCGACTACCTGCGGGAACGCCAGCCCTCTCTAGACTTCGCCAGCCTGGACAACATCTCCAGGACACTGGCCGGGCTGTTCTGGGCCCGCGTCGAGACCTTCGCTCCGGGCATCGACACCCTGCGGCTCCCGCCAGAGGTCGCCCACGCCTGGAAGGACCAATTGCGCACGATCAAACGCAACATCACCAACGCCGCTGGTGAGCGAGTCGAGGTGTCGACCCCGCGGCTGAACGCCAAGGATGAGCTGATCCGAGTCCGGGCGCTCTACCTCGACATCGCGCACTGGGCTGTTGAGGATCCCGTCCGCTGGGGCCGCTGGGTCGCGCCCTGTCCGATCAGCGACGCCGAAGTTCAAAAGGCCAAGGAACGCAAGCACCGCAAGGCCCGCATGGACCAGCGCACCCGCGAGCGGCTGCCCGTCCTGCCCGTGCTCGTGCGCACCGCCAACGATCGGCGCCTGGCTGCCGTCGGCCTGCTCGCCGCCGCGCAGGCGACCGAGCCAGGAGCGGTGATCGATGGCACCGACAGGGCACTGCGAAAGGCCGTCGCCCCCAAGGCCATCGGGCGGCTTGTCTGGGCTGAGAACGCCGCCACCGGCAAACGACGCAACCTGTCCTACGAAGAGGAGGAAGCGTTCTGGGCGTTCGCCACCATTGAGGTGCTTCGTCTGACCGGCATCCGCTGCGAGGAACTGCTCGAACTGTCCCACCACAGCATCACCGAATACCGGCTGCCCACCACCGGTGAGCTGGTGCCGCTGCTACAGATCGCCCCGTCCAAGACCGACACCGAACGACTGCTGCTGGTCAGCCCCGAGCTGGCCGACGTCCTCAGCGCCATCGTTCAGCGTTTGCGCACCACCGACGGGTCTGTCCCGTCGGTGGTCTCCTACGACGTCCGGGAGAAAATCTGGAACCCGCCGATGCCGCTGCTGTTTCAGCGGGGCATCGGCAATGAACGCCGTGCGTTCACCCCTTCGGCCATCCGCAAGCTGCTGATCAACGCGCTCGCCGCGACCGGGCTCGCCGACGTCAACGGCGATCCGTTGATGTTCCAGGCCCACGATTTCCGAAGAATATTTGTCACGGACGCCATCATGAACGGCCTGCCGCCTCATATCGCGCAGGTCATCTGCGGGCACAAAACCATCGACACGACCATGGGTTACAAAGCCGTCTATCCCGCCGAGACGATTGAGGCACATCGAGCGTTTATTGCCCGCCGCCGCGCCACCAGACCCAGCGAAGAATACCGCACGCCGACCGACGCTGAATGGGACGCCTTCCTCGCGCACTTCGAGAAACGAAAGGTGTCGGTTGGGACCTGCGCGCGAGCGTTCGGCTCGCCCTGCGTCCATGAGCATGCTTGTGTGAGATGCTCGCTCCTGCGACCGGACCCCGCCCAACGCGCCAGGTTGGAAGAGATCCGCGACAACCTCGAGGCCCGCATCATCGAGGCGAAACGCGAAGGCTGGCTGGGTGAGGTCGAGGGTCTGCAAGTCAGCTACAGCGGCGTCAAGGACAAGCTGGCCCAGATCGACGCCACGCTCCAGCGAAAGGCGGCAGCGGCCGAACTCAGCATGCCCTCGTTCGGATCCATCTCCAGAAAGTCCTCTGCCCTATGAGAACTAAGTTCAGAGAAGCCTGCATCCGCTGCCCGCTACTGCGGCCCGACCCCGCCCAGCGACCACGGCTGGCCGAGATCCGCGACAACCTGACCGCCCGCATCGGCGAAGCCCAGCGCGAAGGCTGGACCGGCGAAGCCGAAGGCCTGCAGGTCAGCCTCGCCGCCGCTGACCAGAAACTCGCCCAGATGGACCAGATCGCCGCCCACCACCGCGGCACCGTTATCCACCTCGGAATGCCCGGCCATCCTGTCAGCCGCACCGTCACCACATCGGCCACCCATTCCACCGGGCATCCCTCAAACACCATCTGACCAGGGAAAATATTGATCATCTCTAGTTCAGAGAAGCCCTGATCAAGATCTCCTCCGTGCTCACCGACATCCACGGGGTCTCCGGCCGGGCGATGATCGAGGCGCTGATCGCCGGACGGCGCAGCCCCACCGCGCTCGCCGAGCTGGCCAAGGGACGAGCCCGGACCCGCCGAGACGCCCTGCACGATGCCCTCGACGGCCACTTCACCGATCACCACGCCCGGCTGGCCCGGATGCTGCTCGACCAGCTTGACGAGCTCACCGCGCGCATCAGTGAGGTCACCGCACTGCTCGACACCGCGATCGCCGCGCTGCCCGCTCCGGCGACCAGCACCGGCACGGCTGAGACCACCAGCACGCAGCCCACCACCGCAGCCGAGGGCACCGACCGACCACAGCCGACCCCGGCCAGCTACGCCTCGGCCATCCAGCGGCTGTGCGCGATCCCCGGCGCCGGCCCGGACTCCATCCGCGCCGTCATCGGCGAAATCGGCCTGGACATGACCGTCTTCGGCCACCACCAACGACTGTGCTCCTGGGCCAAGGTCTCCCCGCGCACCGTGCAATCCGGCCGCAAAAAAGGCCGAGCCCCAACCGCCAAAGGGCAACCCCTACCTCAAAGCCGCACTCGCCCAGATCGCCACCGGCGCCGCCAAAACCAACACCTTCCTCGGCGAACGCTACCGACGGCTGATCAAACGAATGCCCAAGGCCAAAGCACTCGTCGCGCTCCAACGATCCATCCTGACCATCATCTTCCACCTACTCGCCAATCCCACCGCCGAATTCACCGACCTTGGACCCGACTACTACACCCGACGCCTCGACCACACCCGACGCACCAACCACCTGACCCGCCAACTCCAGGCCCTGGGCTACCACGTCCAGCTCACCCCCAGCAAGACCGCCTAAAAACCCCGCCACAGCCCCGATCCCTACCGGGTCACCTCCTGGTGGTCCCGTTCCCCCGTCCCCGGCTCCGCGACACAACCAATGCCGAGCCGGTAGTGGCGTTCGCCCGTCCCCGGCTTTGTTTTCCGGTCAGGGTTTGGGCTGTGATCCGGAGTCAGCGGCTGTTTTCGCTGTTCACAGAGCTACTGACCTGAGCCGTGGTTCACACGCCCGCATCCGAGCCAAACAAGGCGGTGACGCCCACCGGTAGTTTCCAACGAAAAATCATCGATCTGCACCGTTTGCGCTGATCAGAAGCTTCGACCGGGATCCTTAGGGTTCGACGCACGAAGATTGTCGGCAGGGCCATGACCTGCGTGAACGTAGATAATCGTTGAAGGTTCGGCGCTTGCTACCGGGAGGCCGGTGAGCACCCGCGGCGCCCTCCACTTGCAGATTAAAAGGGCGTCGCCCGATTGGGGGTTTACCCAAAATTGTCGAAGGAAAACCTAAAATTCCTGAACTTTTATTAAACAAAGTTTGCATTTCTATTAAACAAGACTTGAATTTTTACCGGTGGGTGGCACATCGCTGCGTCCCGCTCTGTTCTAGTAGGTAGCGTGTGGTTATTCGGTGGATAGGGGCAGCGGCTACCGCCGGGCTGGCCAGTCGTTGTCTGTCACCGCGAATTGAAGGAGGTACCCACTGGCATGCGACGGACGAACACGCCCGGGCTGTATACCCAGGGTTGACTCGGGCGCAGCCGACAACGGCGGCGGATGTGGCGTGACGGGATCGGAAGGGACAGCCCAACGGACATCACTGAAGCGGTCGCATCTCTGAGATCTCTCGATCATGTTAAGAAGATCGCCATGCATGACCTGTGTGCTCGGTGCCGGCGCCATTCTGGTGCTTAACGACGCGAACCACGGGGACACCGCAGCAAACGAATCCAGGGTAAGCCAAAAAATCAAAAATCGGAGGGGAATCCTATTGGCTGCTTCAGCCGTTACAGGTGCCACAACGTATCGAATTCTGGAGGAATCGGAATGCTGCCGAGCGGTGTGCGGTGATCATCTCCATGAAAGAGCTACTCACCCGAACTGTCGGGTGGGTCCGATCACCACATGCCCGGCGGCGAAGGGGTGATTCTAAGATGATAACCGAACGTGGCCGTGCCGGCGACGCGGGGCTGGACTCGGTGCTGACGTCCGATCCCCCGCCGTTTGCCCTACTACATCGTCCGGAGTCGACCGACTCGGATCGCCTTGATTTACTCATCGGAACGATTGGCGCCAGACGCGAGTTAGCCGAGCTGCGGCTGCCCGAACCGCGGGATGAGGCTCCATCCGGCGCCGGGCGTGCCACACACGATTTACTCGTATTCGTGCCGTACCGCCAGATCATCGAGCGCGGGTTTGCCTGCCACGACGACAAGACGCCCATCCTGGCGATGACGGTGAAAACACAGGTCACGGTGTCTGTGCAGGAGGCGCTGCGTCGGATTCCTGACGCGCCGGTCACGATAGAAAACGCCCGGTTCGACATCGATGACGAGATCTATGCCGCACTGGTTCGCGATGTCCTCATGAACGAGATCAGCACCGGTGAGGGGTCCAATTTTGTCATCAAACGCTCGTTCGTTGCGGACATCGCAAAATTTTCGTCGTGGACGGCGCTCGCCATCTTCCGCCGACTGCTGACCAGTGAACAGGGCGCCTACTGCACATTCATCGTGTACACCGGCTCCCGCGCCTTCGTCGGTGCGAGCCCAGAGCAGCATGTCCACCTGGCAGGAGGAACGTTGTCAATGAATCCGGTCAGTGGCACGTACCGGTATCCGTCGTCTGGCCCGAGCCTGTCCGGCGTGCTGAATTTTCTCGGTGACCGCAAAGAGACCGACGAGCTATACATGGTCGTCGATGAAGAGCTCAAGATGATGGGCAGGGCATGCGAGCAGGGTGGTCGGGTTAGCGGCCCCTATCTCAAGGAGATGGGGCGGCTGGCACACACCGAGTACGTTCTGCGCGGCCGCAGCTCGCTGAATGTGCTGGACGCAATCAGAGAAACTATGTTCGCTCCCACCGTGATCGGAAGCCCGCTAGAGAACGCATGCCGGGTGATCGGCCGGTACGAGCCGTATGGACGCGGTTACTACAGCGGTATTCTTGCGCTGATCGGTCGCGACGCGAACGACGAACGCGTTCTTGACTCCTCGATCCTCATCCGCACGGCGGACATCGACCGGAACGGCCGGCTGAATTTTGGAGTGGGCGCGACTCTGGTTCGCCATTCCGACCCGGAAACCGAGGTCGCAGAGACACGTGCCAAGACGGCCGGCATGCGCGCCGCCCTCGGAGTCGACAATCTGCTTTCCGTCGCACCACACTCGTGGTCCACGCCCAACAAAGTGACGCAGAAGTTCGCAGCCCATCCCGAAGTCCGGAAGGCACTCGATCTCCGCAACACCACCCTGGCGCGTTTCTGGCTGGATCAACCGGATTCCGCTGACCAGGCCAGTTCGTTGGCGGGTCGCCGGGTACTCGTGATTGACGCCGAGGATACCTTTACCACGATGCTTGGTCATCAGCTTCGCTCTCTCGGGCTGCGCGTCACCACCACACGCTGCGACAAAGCTATCGAGCCAGAAGGCTTTGACCTGGTCATCATCGGTCCCGGCCCAGGAGACCCGAGCAACGACCACGACCCCAAGATTGCGAAGCTGCAGACGATAGCCGCGCGACTGATCAACGGCGACACGCCATTTCTGGCGGTGTGTCTGGGCCATCAGGTGCTGTCGTCCGTACTCGGCTTCAAACTCCTTCGCCGGCGGCGGCCGAACCAGGGAGCGCAACGAGAAATCGACCTATTCGGCCGTGTCGAGCGGGTCGGTTTCTACAACAGTTTCGTCGCCAAAGCCGACGGCGACCGTGCCAAATGTTCTGTTCTGTCAGCAACAGTGGAAATCAGCCGGGACCCCGAGACCGGTGAAGTCCACGCGTTGCGCGGACCTGGGTTCGCATCGGTGCAGTTCCACCCCGAATCCGTGTTGACACAAAACGGTATTATGATTCTCAACAGCCTACTCACCCAGCTCATCGTGGCCCACGCCTGTGCGAACTAAGGCAGACGCGCCTTGGACAGGAGACGAGAGATGGCCGAACTGGTTCCGTTGTGCTTCTCATTAGCGGCACAGCAACCCGAATGGCCCGACCAGCAGGTGTTGCGCGAAGTACGCGCCGAGCTCGCATCACTTATGCCACTTGTCCGTTTCGAAGAATGTAATCAGCTGCTCCTCCGTTTGAAAGAAGTCGCCCTAGGTAACTCGTTCGTCCTGCAGGGCGGCGACTGCGCCGAGACATTCGAAAGCGTGTCCGCGGAAACAGTGTCCAGCAAGGTCGAGACCCTGCTGCAGATGGGCGTCATCCTCAGCTACGTCGCGGCGCTCCCGGTGGTCACGATCGGTCGTATCGCCGGTCAGTACGCAAAACCGCGATCGAAGCCGACCGAGACCCGAGGCGAGATCACCCTGCCCGCCTATCGCGGGGACGCGGTCAATGGAATCGAGTTCGACCCGAAAACCCGAAGCCCGGACCCACGACGGCTGCTGAGAATGTACCGGGCGTCGGCGGCAACCCTCAACATGGTGCGCAGCCTCGTCCACGGGCCACCGCGACCACGCGGCTGGCAGCCCAGGCTGGTGCGGCAGTCGCCGTTGCGAAAACGGTACGAGCAACTGATGCGTGAGGTCGACGCCGCGAACCGCTTCATGCGCATTCGCGGGATGGACCCCGATGCGTTGTCCTCAACGGAGCTTTATGCCAGCCATGAGGCGCTGCTGCTGGACTATGAAGCGTCGCTGCTCCGCCGCGATCCGAGCACCGGAGCGGTGTACGCGGGTTCCGGCCATATGGTGTGGGTCGGCGAGCGGACGCGACAACCTGATGGTGTGCACGTCGAGTTGGTAAGCCAGATCAGCAATCCGATCGGAGTCAAGGTCGGCCCAAACGCGACCGCCGACGAGGTGCTAATGCTGATTGACAAGCTCGATCCCGGGCGGGAACCTGGTCGGTTGTCGCTGATCATCCGGATGGGGGTGGGCAAGGTCGACGAACGGCTCCCTGGACTGGTCGAACGCGTCATGGCAAGCGGGGCACAACCAGTCTGGATATGCGATCCCACGCACGGCAACACGTTCGTCGCACCAAACGGATACAAAACTCGTCGATTCGACGACATCGTCGCCGAGCTGAGGAGCTTCTTTGCGATACATCACCAACAAGGCACGCACCCCGGTGGTATTCACGTGGAGCTGACCGGCGAGGAAGTGACCGAGTGTATAGGCGGCGATGCTGCGCTACGTGTCGATGACCTACCCAAACGGTATGAAACCGCGTGTGACCCTCGGTTGAACCGGGAGCAGTCTCTCGAACTCGCACTAATGGTCGCCGAGATGTGCGCCGATCGGATGACCGACGCCGATCTGGCGTCGCGCGATACGGTCGCGGACAGGGTCCTAGAGCGGAAACTGGCGGCCTCAGGAGCGTGATGCCAGCCCGTAGACGATCATCCGCGGGATCCTGGTTCGAGATTGGATATGTGGTGATCACTGATCAAATCCGGGGAATCATCATCCGCAGCTCCGAGAGCCACTCTGCTGTGGCACAACCCGACGCTTAGCACGTTTGCTGTGCATCTTGTCACCGTCCCCCGACCCCATCACGAGGAGAGTACATCATGATCCCAACCACAACCACAACCACAACCACAACCACAACCGACAGCGACCTGCTCCGGTTCGCGGGTGACCCGATCAAGTATTTCGATCACTCTCGGTGGGCAATGCACACATTGCCCACCGAGCACCTCGCTGAGCTTCAACTGGCCGCGCTGCGGCTGCGCTTTCACCAGCTACGCGACCGGCTCTCTGTGCTCCAGACGATGGCCGACGAGCAGAGCATCGCTGACATCGAAGGGCTTGACGACGCTGCGCCGCTGTTGTTCCCGCACACCATCTACAAGTCCTACCCGACGATCCTGTTGGTGAACGGTCATTTCGATCAGCTTACCCGGTGGGTCTCCCGGCTGACCACGATCGACCTGAGCGAGCTCGACTTATCCGGCTGCGACTCGATCGACAGCTGGCTGGAGCTGCTGGATAGCAGGACGGAGCTGCGCCTCACACACTCGTCCAGCACCTCCGGGACCATGTCGTTCATCCCGTGCACTCGCACCCAATACGACCGGCTTTACGAGATCGTCCGTCTCGACGTGCTGCCCGACCGCGACCCTGAGGGGGTGGACGTGGTATGGCCGAGCTTCCGCAGCGGGCGCAGCGGCATCGCCCGACATGCCACCGCGATGGCCGAGCAGATCGCGGGTAGCCCGGACCGGTTCCACACCCTTCATCCCGGCCTGCTCAGCGCGGATGTGATGTTCCTAGCAGGCCGGCTGCGCGCGGCAGCGGCTCGCGGCGAGCCGGAGGAGGTGGAGATCAGACCGGCACTCGCGCAGCGCCACGCGGAGTTCGAAGACGTTCTGCGCGCGACTGGGCGCGGGATGGGCGAGTTCGTCGAACGGCTCGCCGACACCCTGCGAGGCCACCGGATCGCGTCGTTGAGCACCTGGGCCGTCTTCCACGGCATGGCCCAAGCCGGTGCGCAGCGCGGCCTCCATGACCTGTTTGCCTCGGACTCGGTGATTTTCCCCGGTGGCGGTTCCAAGGCGGGCGTGCTCCCCGACGACTGGGCCGATGGCGTCGTCCGGTTCACCGGAGTGCCGCGGCTGCAGTTCGTGTACGCGATGTCGGAAGTCATCGCGTTTAACCTGATGTGTCACAGCAACGGCTACCACATCGAGCCGTGGGTGATCCTCTACGTGCTCGATGTGGACACCGGGGCACCACTACCGAGGCACGGGACACAGACCGGGCGGGCCGCGTTCGTCGACCTGACCGCCGAGTCCTACTGGGGCGGGTTCGTTTCCGGCGACCAGGTCACGGTCGACTGGGAGCCATGCCCGTGCGGGCGTACGACCCCGAGGATCGGCACGGCGATCGGGCGCTTTGGTGGCGTACGGGGCGACGACAAGATCACGTGCGCGGCCACTGGCGAAGCGCTGAACGACGCGTTGGACTTCCTCAACGAGGCACGGGCATGAGCGTCCTAGCGCCAGCGTTCGTGCGTGGCGCGGTCGTCACCTCCCCCACTCGGGAGTTCGCCGGGTTCCTGGCACCCGATCCGGTCCCGCTGGTCGACCGGCTCGTACTCACCGATCCGGGATGGATGCGCGACCTGCACGAGCTGTGCACCGACGACGTGGTTGACTTGCTCGCCGAAGTCGGGCAGCGGCTGTCGGTGGCCCGCAACGGCTTGCTGCGCGAGGCACTACACAACCTCGAGGTCTTCTCGGACCTCACGCCACCGCTGCTGCTCTCCGCCTACGAGCAGCTGCCATCGTTGTTCGCGCCGGAAGCGGTCCGCGCGGTCGCCGAGCGCTGCGTCGGCCAGCGCTACCTGGACGGCTGGGTCGAGCAGCCGAACGGTGCGGTGCGGGCGTTTGGCGCCCGAGCCGTGCACGTGATCGCCGGCAACAACCCGGTCATCGCTGCAATCACCCTCGTGCGCAACGCTGTCACCAAGGGTGACGCCATCATCAAGAGTCCAGCTAATGACCCCTTCACCGCCGTTGCGATCGCTCGGACGATGGCCGAGGTCGCCCCTGATCATCCGCTTGTGCGGCACCTGGCTGTCACCTACTGGAAGGGCGGCACGGAGGACGTCGAGCGCGCTCTCTACCAGCCGTCGCGGGTGGAGAAGATCGTGGCGTGGGGCGGGTTCGTGTCCGTGCGACACGTAACCCGCTACCTCCAGCCAGGCCTGGAGCTGATCGCGTTGGACCCCAAGCTCAGCGCTACCGTCGTCGGTGAGGAGGCGTTCCGGGACGACGCCACGATGCGTCACACGGCGCTGCTCACCGCGGCCGATGTGGGTGCGCTGAACCAGGAGGGATGCTTCAACGCCCGGGTCATCTACGTGGTGACCGGGACGGACCCGCCTGGGATCGAGCGGGCCAACCGGTGGGGGGAGCTACTTTACGCCGAGGTGCAGGCGTTACCGGAACGGGCGAGCACTCCAGTCCGCCGCTTCGATCCCGAGCTACGGGCGAGCATCCGCGCGCTCCGGGCCAGCCCGGACTGGTACCACGTCATCGGTGGAAAGGGTGACGAAGGCGCGGTGCTCGTGTCCCAGATGCCTGAACCGGTCGAGTTCCGCAGCGCGCTGTCGGGTCGGGTGGCCAACGTCGTGCCGATCGACGACCCGGACGAGGCCGTACAGGCGATGAACGCCTACACCCAGACCGTCGGGGTATACCCAGACTCGCTGAAGCGGGCGCTACGAGACGTGGCGCCCCTGCACGGGGTGCAGCGCCTCGTGTCATTGGGCTATGCCACGCACTTCCAGCCCGACCTACCGCAGGACGGGATGGAACCCACCCGACGGATGGTCAAGTGGATCGTCGATGAGACCCACCGGCCTGAGTTAGCGCACCCACTCAGTCACCTGTGCCCACACCTAGAAGGGATGGCCAGTTGACCACATTCCGCCCAGCCCCGACTCACCGCCGACTTCGTCCACCTGAGGTCGACCCCGATCCGGCCCGATCGGTGTACCCCTCAGTCCGGGAGCGCGAGCGCGTCATGCACCCCACGTGTACGGCGTCGAGGCGGCACTGAAGAACCACGACATGTTCAGCTCCGCCTCGGGTGTGTTCTTCCCACAGCCCCGGCACTTCAAGGTTCGCCCCGGAGAACCAGCGAAACCCCGAATCGGAAGAGAGACTTCAGATGAACTCAACGTCCCGCATACCCTTGAAGCAGAAACTGCACTGGGACAAGTTGTTCCACCGCTACTACGACGGTGAGATGACCCCAGCGGACTGGGCCGACTGGCAGCAGCGTCAGCTGCGCGCGGTCCTCTCTTACGTCGTCACCAGATCTCCATTTTACCGGCGCCACCTCGCGGGCTTGGATCCCAGCACCGCGTCGCTGGCATCGCTGGATGAGATCCCCACCACGACGAAGGCGGACTTGCGCGCCGCCATGCAGGACGCGCTCAGCGGACCCATGAGCGAGGCCGCGATCTACTACGAGACGACAGGGACTACCGGGCCCTCTACACCATGCCCACGCGGACCACTGGACATCTACACCAGCAACGCACACGTCGCGGAGTCCTGGCGTCGACTGTTCGCGCGGCGCTTCAGCGCCCTCCCGACCGTTATCGGCCTCATGGGCCCGGCGGAGCTGTACGCCTTCTGTGACACCTTCGGCGAGATCGCCCAGAACCTCGGCGTCGCCCACGTGAAGATGTGGCCCGAGAGCCCGCGGGTAGGATTCCGCAAAGCACTGCGGCTGCTGCGCGAACTCCAGATCGACGTGGTCGTTTGCACACCAGCCCTGTGCCTGAACCTCGCCCGCGCAGCGCTGTACAACGGCCTCAACCCCTGGCGCGACTTCGCCATCAAACAATTCTTCGTCCTCGGGGAAATCTGTACACCGGAATTCCGCCAGAATGTGCGCTCCCTATGGAAGGCAGACGTGATTTCCACGCTGTACGGCTCGCAGGAGGCGCTCGCAATCGGCACCGGGTGCGTCGAAGGCCGACTACACCTGTCACAACCGAACTACATTGCAGAGGTGCTCGACCCGGAGACCGGCAAGTCGAAGGGCCAGCACGGCATAGGAGAACTATGCCTGACAATGCTCCCCCAGGGCATCAAGCCCCTCATCCGCTACCGGACAGGCGACCGGGTCGCCCTCAGAACCAGCGACTGCCCATGCGGACACCCCGGTGACGTCATCGAAGTCATTGGGAGAGTAGACGACAGCATCTCCCTCGGCACCAGACAGCTGCAGCCAGCGGAGTTGGAGAGCATTATCCTGAACGGCACGACAGGATGCCTCGGCTACCAGATTGTCGTCCGCGAAGAAAACGGCCAAGAAGCACTGACCGTCAAGCTGGACCTCCTGACGGAAATCAGCGGTCCCGTCAAGGAAGTGCGCCAAGGCGTGCAAGAGCGCTTGCTGCGCGCCTGTGGACTGCACGCCGAGGTCCTCACCGAGGGCGAGCTGGACCCCATCACGAATACAGGCGCCTTCGTCAGCTGGAAAGTCGCTCGGATCCACGACGAGAGGAACGCCGAAGACCCGCTAGTGGCGACAGCGCGACGTAATGCACCAGCGCACCTAGTGACGTCGTGATCACTATCGACCACGCGGAGCTCCGCCCACATGCGATCTTGCACCCACATGACCATCGAGGCCGCCGAAGGGTACCAGAAACCATGGCCAATTCGCGGCTCCCGATACCGAGTAGCACGAGACCCTCACCAAGATCGGGGCCGCTTACCTACTAGACAATCACCGTCATCCAACCGCTGCACCCAGCAGGTCCGAAACCATACCCTACCCCGCGCACCACTGAAGTCAAAGATCAAGATACCGGAAGGGTCCTGCCAGCTTCGGCAACGCATCCAATCGGCCACACACATGAGACACCCTCTGTCAACCCCCTGTCTACGCAGCGTGTCTGAGGGCGCGGTTGCGGTGGGCTTGGTGGGTGGCCTCGTCGTAGAGGACGCCCTTGGTCAGGCAGTGCCAGAGGATCTCCAGCCAGCGGTTGCTCAGGGTCTGCAGGGCGTTGTGGTGGCTTTTGCCCGCGGTGGTTTTTTCGTCGTAGAACTCCCGGGCCCAGGCGCTGGCGGTGAGGCTGCAGAAGGCCCATTGGTGGACGGCGTCACCCAGGTATTGATTGTGTGCCAGGCGGCGGGCGACGACGAAGTCGCTTTTGCCGGAGCGGCGGGGGAGCGGGGCGGTTCCGGCGTAGCATTGCAGTGCGCTGGGCGTCTGGTATTGGTGGATGGCATCGCCGATCTCGCCCGCGACCCGGGCGGCGAGACGGTCACCCAGGCCAGGCATGCTCAGGTAGATCTCGCCGCCCGGGAACGCCTTCCCCGGGTCGGGGTCCCTCACGGTGCGGTCGCGGCCGGTCCGTGGCCCGCCGAGCAGCAGCTCGGCCATGCGTCGTTCCCAGCTGCGGCGGGCCTCGTGCAGCGCGAGCAGCTGGGTGGCGGCCAGGCGGATGCCGGTGGCCTTGGCCCGCACCGTGTGTTCCCGGACTGGAAGGGCCGGGGTGGCCAGGGCCTCAGCGATGCGCTCGGCGAAGCGCTCGGGCCAGCCGTGGTGGCTGGCGCGGGCGAAGCCGACCAGCTCCTCGCGCGTGGCTTTGGCCAGCTCAGGCTGGGTAGGCCAGCGGGCCAGCAGCCGCAACATGGTGGGCGCGCCGAGATCATCGGCGGCCAGGATGAGCGCGGCCGGGTAGGTGATCTGCAGGTCGGCGCGCAGCCGGTTGAGCAGGCGGGCGTGGTCGCGGGCGGCGCGCTCGTCGTCGCGGGCGATCGCCCGCAGCTCACCGGCGACCTCGCCATGCGGGATGAGCTGGCGCAGCGTGGTGTGCCGGTCCAGCGCGAGCAGGCAGCAGATCCGAGCGTCCTTGGCATCGTCTTTCTTGCGCGCCGGCCCGCGGCGGCGCGCGACCAGCTCCGGGTTGACCGGCACGACGGTGAACCCGGCATCCACCAGCGCCTCGACCAGCAGCCCATGCCGGGTCTCCAGCACCACCCGGATCTCACCCGGATCTTCCTCCAGCGCCAGACACCTCGTGACCAACCGCTCGACTCCCGCCGGACTGTGCTCAATCCGAAATTGCTGGATCACTCCTTTCTCCGGTGTTCCCAAAGCAATGTCATGAAACTGCTCCGCCCAGTCGATACCGACCCCCAGCACCAGTCCTCCTTCTCTCGTGGCCCTGTTGCTCGATGGACCGGGAAGGCGCTGCGTCGTGCTGATGAACCAGTCCTCGTGGGACGACACCCTCCTGGGCGTCAGGCCTTCGCCGGTGTCCGGCAGGGGCGCCGTCTCATGTCAGTCCTCACGGGACAAGCGCCAAAAGCGCTCCCTGCCGGGATCCACCGTGCGAAGGGAAGGTAGTGCCATCAGCGCCACAGAAATCCAGGGAACGCTTCGTTCGGACTCACCACCGAAAAGGAATTCACCATGACTCATCTGCACACAACATCCACCGAGACCCTCAACCCTATCCCCGCTGACACCAACCCAACGATCGTGACACCTAGAGGACGACGCCGGCCTCTAGTTATCGCCATCAACGGTTCCGAGCGGCCAGAAGGAAATAACACGATCGCTCTGCGCCACGCGCAGTCAGTGTTTGCCCAACGCGGCGTCGACTTAGAAGTCATCCGGCTATGGGACCTGAACATGACGCCCTGCGGCCCCTGCGGTGACTGCAACTTCCGTACCCGCCCCTGCGAGGTCCGAGACGACGTCGCAGGCGTCGTCGACCGAATGGCCGAAGCCGACGGCATCATCTATGCGACGTCGGTCCACGGGTTCGGGAGCTCGCCAAAAATGCCAACCTTCATCGAGCGTTCAGGTACAGGATACCTGCGCTTCAACCGGCGACTAACGAACAAGGTGGCGGGTATCATCGTGACTGGCCGCCGCTACAGCCATACAGAGACTTACGGCCATCTCCTGCACAACGTGCTGCTGAACCGAATGCTTGTCGCCGGCTACGGATTCCCTGCAGTGCTGCACGGCAACGAGGCAGGGAGCATCTTAGCCGACGAGGAAGGCATGGAGATGCTCAACCGCATGATCGAGCGCATGGTCGATCTCATGACGGTCATCCGCGAGCACAAAGAGATCACGGGCCGCGATCAGCTGGCCGTGGAGGTGACCAGTGAGCGTGACCGGGCACCCGTTGCAGCGGCGGACTGACGAAGAGAGTGCCAGAGCGAACTATCCCCCGCCACGGGGCCAGACTAAGGACGGGTAGGACCAGATACGTGTAATCCGGCCATCGACGCTGGTCAGTAGTCGGTGAGCAGGCTATTGATGGCTTGTTGGCAGTCTGCTTGGGTGGGTAGGCTGTAGCGACGGGTTTGATCAAGGCGTGCGTGTCCGAGGAGCTCGGCGACGACAACCAGGTCGTGGCCTTGGCGGACGAGCCGGGTGCCGAAGGTGTACCGCCCGGTGTGTGCGGTGATGGCGTGGTCATCACGGCCGCTGTCAGCAGCGAGGCTGCGGATGATGCCGCTGGCACCGCGGACCGACAGTCGATCGCCGCGGCGGTTGAGCAGCAACGCCGGCGTGCGGTCGGCGCTCGGCTAAGCGGGGCGTTCGTCGAGCCAGAGCTGCGGCACCATAAACCCAGCGCCGCAGACCACCCACATCTCTGACCAACGGCGATGTCGCCATTACACGTATCTGGTCGCTACCCGCGGAACATCCGCTCATATCGCTGTCCGCGCGCGGGTGCCGGCGTAGGCCCTGCCCCAGCGGCTTGTGGGAGGAACGCCGTGGTGCCCCGACACCCTCCCCACCGACTGTGCCCGTCGCAACCCCTAACCTCACACGCCACCCGACCCGCTGCCCGTGACGGAATCACGGTGAAATTCACCAGCTCTGAACTGGACTCCTCCCCACGCTGCCGGGTAACGGCGGCACCGCTTTGATAACACGACTCTTCGCTTAAGACACACCTATCGGATGATCCGTGTCGACGCGGGCTGAGTGCGCGGCGAGGTCGATGGTCGGCTCGATTCGAGGGTGGCGAGCAAGGCACGCTTCATGGACCACCCGGCCCCACGGCCGGGCCGCGCCCCGGGTCGGCTCCAGGCGCACGTGATCACCGCAACGTACTCATCTGCCGATGAGCGGACTTTCGACCTGTGCATGACTTGTGGATGTTATGTATGGTTATCCATGCATAACAGGGCCTGTGGGGTTCCGGAAGTCTGCCGCAGCGGCGGTGACCTGGTGAGCGAGGCGACCGCGCGATCATGATGATCGTGCGTCGTGTCGTTGCGTCTACTTTTTCGTTCGGGTTCTCGGCTGGCTGTGGCTGTTCGGCCGGTCCTCGGCGTCGAAGAATGTCGAGTTGCTCGTCTTGCGCCACGAGGTTGCCGTGCTGCGCCGAGGCAACCCCAAGCCGCGGCTGGACTGGGCTGGTCGTGCCGTGCTTGCCGCGCTCATCTGGCTGCTGCCCAGGACACTGCGGGCGCATCGCCTGGTCACCCCAGGCACCATCCTGCGCTGGCACCGGCGCTTGATGGCTAGGAAGTGGACTTACCCGCCTCGTGCAGGTCGGCCGCCGGTCAGTACCGAAACCGTCGCGCTGATTAAGTGCCTCGCAATGGAGAACCCCTGCTGGGGGTATAAGAGGATCCGGGGTGAGCTGCTCAAGCTCGGCCACTGGGTCGGCACTTCGACGATCCGCCGGGTCCTCAAGACCTTGGGGATCCCGCCGGCACCGTAGCGACAGACGGACTCCACGTGGCGGCAGTTTCCCGTGGCCGCCGACAGGCGTCGACGCCCGCACCGCGCGCTTCACCTCCAGCCGCCACGGCCTGATCACCCGAACGCCGATACCCCAGCAGAACGGATCAAGCGCCGATCCGTCCTCGGCGGTCTGATCCACGAATACGAACCAGCCGCCTAAGACCAGGTCAACCCTGGTGGCCTAGTTCCGGCACCTCACTGGCAGGAACCGTTCACCGATCTTGCCGAATGTTGCATCCGATGCAATTCTGCTCATGTGGAGTTGGGTGGCCATGGTGCGCCGCGGGACGTGGGGGCCGAAAAGGCCAAACCCCATGGATCGAGACTCGTAAGGTGTGCAGCATTTCTGTCGCCCCCGATGATCCCTTGCAGCGGCGCAACCCAGCTCCTGCACGGGTCGGCCGTAGACAAATCGGGCAGCTGGCATGGCAAGGCGGAGACGTCTCCCTCCTGCCCAGCCGTAACAACGCCTCGGCCCGTTCCTCGCGAGAGGAGTTCTGTCTACGACTGCTGTCCAACCAGTGCAGACCCTCGGTTGACATGAACCGCGCTTAACCGTCGAAGTAAATCTCGAGTTCGCTGATCGAGGTGAAGTGCGCGCTGCCGCCCGGGCTGCCGACGATGCGGATCCCATCGCCGGAGGTGTTGGCGAAGGTCAGCGTGAACCGTCGGAAGGGACCCGCGCTGGCGTGGTAGGGGTAGGCGGGGTTGATCGTGAGGCCGGTGACGGTTGTCCAGACGAAGTTGTTCCTGACCTGGACGGTCAACCCGCTGGCGAACCAGCCTCCGTCAGGGAACATCGTTCCGGTCGTGTAGACGACCCGGTCAAGGTTGTAGGGCTTTGACCACGTGATGCCCCAGCGGTTGGCATCCTTGGGTGAGTCATCCCAGCTTGGGCGGCCTCGCGTTTTCCGGACAGTTGGTTAGTGGCTAAATCATGCTGCGGCCTGCCGGTTCAGGTACTCGTCGTAGGCCTCTTGTGGGGTTCGGTATCCGAGTGCCGAGTGGAGACGTTGGGTGTTGTAGCGGAATTCGATGTACCGGGTGACGTCTTTGCGGGCGTGTTCGCGGGTGGGGTAGACGGTGCGGTTGACTCGTTCGACTTTGACCGCGGCATTGAAGAATTCAGCGAGAGCATTGTCGAAGCACACCCCCGTGGCACCGACCGATCGCTGAATACCGAGGAGGTCGGTGGTGGCCGCGAAGGCCGCGCTGGTGTATTGTGTACCACGGTCGGAGTGGAATATCGCACCCTGGGTGAGCGGATAGTTCCGGGCAGCCATTTCCAGGGCGTCGATGACCAAGTCGGCGCGGAGGTGGTCGGCCATGGCGTAGCCGATGCAGGCTTTGTGATAGCAGTCGATGACAGTGGCGAGATACAACCAGCCCTCCCAGGTCTGGATATAGGCTTCTCTGCGGGTCAGCCTTGCAGTGGAGGCTGGATCCCCCAATAATCAACGACCCCATGCCGTCGGGGTTCTCAATCGGAAAACTCGACGAAAATTCGCGGCTGCAGCTTCAGTCAGAGTGCAACGAGCCGACTGTTCCACCGTCGAAGTTCCGCAGCCCGTACGCCGAGATCTGGCGGTCCGGGTGGTCCATCATGGCCTCCAGGAAAGTACGTACCCGGCCTGTCACCTGCTCGGCTCCGCAATCGCCGACTGCTGCGCGGTCGAACCTGACCTGACCCGACAGGTTGTCTGTACCCTGCCACAACTGTAACTCCAGATCGTACGAGGTGTCTGCGGAAGCGATATCGGCCGGCTCGATCCGGACGTCGCCCAAGGAGAACTGCGGCAGCCGGGGCTGTAGCGTGAAATGCACCTGGAACAGCGGAATCGTGGAGGGGTCACGGCCGGGGAACACCTCGTCCAGCACTTGCTCGATCGGCGTCGTCGAGTGGCCGTAGGCCCCGAGGCAAACCGTCCCGACCTGCTCTAATACCTCGCGCAGCGTCATGTCCTCGTCCAGGGTCACCCGCAGCACCACGACGTTGAAAAGGAAACCAATCATGGACCGTGTCTCGGGAAGCACGCGGTTCTCGGCCTCGCAGCCAACCGCGATGTCTTGCTCGCCGGACAGCTGGCTCACTGCCAGTACCGTGGCCGCGAGCAACGCCATGAAGAGCGTGACGCCCGTGCGCTGGCTCCACTCCCGAATCCTCGCGAACATACCTGCACCGAGATCGATGTCGCGCGACCCCGAGTCGTGGTGGTGCGGTTGTACCGGGTCACCGTCCCGGAAGCGCAGCTGCGGAATATCGGTAAGCCTAGGCCGCCAGTATTCGACATCCCGGCGCAACTCGTCCCCACCCTGCTGCCGCTGCCAGAGCGCATAGTCCCCGTACTGGGTCGCGGGTGCCAGCATTGGCGGCCGACCGTCCGTCGTCGCGGTGTACAGTTCGACCAGCTCGCCGAGGGCGACCGCGAGTGACGAGCCGTCGGCGATCACGTGGTGTGCCGAGATGGCCAGCAGACGCCGGACCGGCGTGAGCCGATACAGGCCCATGCGGGCGAGTGGCCCCACGACCAGATCGAACGGCTCGCGGACGAACCGACCGGCCTGCATCATAACGGCTTGATCGGACTGGCTGCCGGCGGGGAAGACCTGCATTCCGCCCTGCGGCTCATCGCTGATCGCGAGGTAAATACGCTGATCACCAGGCCGGACTGTCATCCGCAGCGACTCGTGCCGACGTATCAGCTGCAAAACGCTGCCGGCTAGGGCCTCCTCATCGACCCGGCCATTCAGCCATGCGATGAAGAAGATATTGGCCGCGTCCACGAACTTCATCTGCGACCACAGCCGCCGGCGGAAACTCCAATCCTGGCGGACGGACAACGGTAGAGGCGTGCCAGGAGCTCGCACCGGGATCCGGGAAAGGTGCTTGACAGGCCGGGCCGAGCCACGCTTCCACGCCGCCAGCAGCGCTTGCTTGCTCGGCGACAGGTAAACGCCCCGTGATGTTGTATCACTCATCGCAGTGGACTACCGACCGCACTCAGAGCCCCGTTCACTTCACAAGCCTTACGCACCATGCCGCAGCCTGTCAAGGAAGCAGAGACGCAAGTTTTTGCATAGGATGCTTCGTGCTTCAACTTACTTCCTTGTGTGGTCAGCGCGAGGCTGGTCGGGCTAGCGTTGAAACATGGCTACGGAGTTGTGCGCGAGTAAGGGTGCCCTTTGGGTCCGATTGCTCCCGACCATTTCATTGATCAACTGGTCCAGGCGCCATTTTGCTGTCTTCTAGACACTTACCTGATCACTGAATGGAAGTAGGCCGAGGACATTGCGATCGATTCGATCATTCGCGATCCACCCGGAATGGCGGGGTATCGAGCCGACTGCCGGGCGACGTTTACTCCCGGTATCAGATCGGAGACGCGCTCGATGACGAGCGGAATTCTCCTATTTGCCCAGTCCTCCTATTTGTTCGGTCGCGCCAGACGGCCGCCATCATCCATCGGCCGCAAGAGAACGGGTCCGGTCTCGAAGCCGTGGCCGACGGCTGCTCCGGAATCAACAAGGGAGATAACGAGTGGGAGCCAAGGAAAACATAGAGCTGGTCGAACGGCTTACCAAGGCTAAGGAGATGCAGGACTTCGAGACCTACGCGGCGGGACTCGCCGAGAATGCGGTCTTCATGATGGCTGGCGTGTCCGAAGAACTGGGCGGAGTCCTGCGCGGCCGCGACGCCATAATCGATGAGTTCCAGCGGACAAGGGGCACGAGCCACTGGAAAACGTCCGACATGTTCGGCGACGACAGCCACGTATGCGTGGTCGGCACGACCACGGTGGAGCGCATGGCGGGCAACAAGGTGATCAAGTCCCTTGAGCGAGGCTATATCACTGACGAATGCGTGATCTACTGGATCGAGGACGGCCTGGTAGTCAAGTTCATGGCCTATATCAACTGGCTGAGCGCATACATTCAGAGCGGTGCGCTTGATCTGTCGACGGTTCTGCGCGATGACAGCGCCGAGCTTGATCTGTCGATGCTCATGCGCGATGACACCGGCAAGCCCGAAGCCCGCACCTGATGATCCGCCTGCGGCAGCACGTGGAGTGATTTTCTAGTGCCTTCCAATGTCACGGGCCTGGCGTCCAGCAGCATCGACTTGTCCAGCCCGGACTTCTGGGCGAAATCGCTCGCCGAGCGCGAGGCGGCATTCACTAAGCTGTACCGATTCCACGAGCCACTCTTCTTCGTCGAGCCGAAAATTCCGTTTGTTGAGGCCGGACCTGGCTACTACGCTCTGGCCAAGCACGCCGATATCGTCACGGCGAGCCGCAATCCGGCTATCTTCTCATCTGCCGCAGGCGCGCTCAGCATTACCGACTTGCCCAGTGAGTACAATCGATTCTCCGGCTCGATGATCAATATGGACGACCCGGACTACCGCAGACTCCGCCGCCTGGTGTTCAGATCGTTCATGCGGCGCACGGTAGATCAGCTCATGACGCACATGAATGCGGTGACGGCAACCTTAGTCGACGATCTCATCGCAAACCGCGGCGGCGACTTCGTCACCGAGGTAGCAGCCCGGCTGCCGCTGACGGTGATATGCGACCTCATGGGCATTCCGGCAAGCCACCGCGATTATGTCCGCGAGCGTTCCGACATCATCATGGGCGGTATCGACCCCGATTACTCGGTGACCGGGGAATCCGGCGTCGACCAGCGCAGGACAGCGGACCAGATGCTCACGGCCGCTTTCGAGCTGGCCCAGCTCGTCGGGAACCTGGCCGGAACGTTCCGCCGCCAGCCGACCGACAACGTTATCTCCCAGGTGTGCCAGCCGGATTCCGACTGCGACTGCCTGACCGATCAGGAGATCGCCTCCTTCATCTTGCTGGTGGTCGCCGGTCTCGAGACCACCAAGAACGCCATCTCGCACGGGCTGCTGCTGTCCGCATCGCCCGACCAGCGCGCGCTCTGGGCATCGGACTTCGACCGCTATGCTCCCCTGGCGATCGAGGAGATCATCCGGCTGTCGTCCCCGATCGTCTGGATGCGCCGAACCCTTACTCAGGACTTCTGTCTGCGCGACTGTCGGCTTCGCGCGGGCGACAAGACTCTGCTGTTCTACTGGTCCGCCAACCGGGACGAGGAAATCTTCACCGAACCCCATCGCTTCGACATCACCAGAGATCCGAACCTGCATGTCGGCTTCGGGGCAGCGGGTCACCATTTCTGCCTCGGCGCCCACTTGGCGCGGGCCCAGATCACGACGATGTTCCGGGAGCTGTTCCGCAGCGCACCGGGCATCCCTCCCTGTGGCGAGCCGAGGTTCTTGCAGTCCAACTTCAGCAACGGCATCAAGTCCTTGCCGTGCGAGTTCACTCGCGCGCGATTGACACCAGGCGGGAGACGGAGATGTACAAACAGCAGTTCCGCGATGAAGACTTCGGCTACATCGTCGCGCTCAGCGACGGGTCCATCGGTCCCTATGCCAAGGGCGCGGCGCAAGCCCTCGCTGGCTGGCGGGAGGCGGAGATGGCCGAGCACCGACTCGGCAATCTCCCCGCTGACGCGCGGCTGCGCGCGCCGATCTTCATGACGCTCGAGCTGACCCTGCGCTGCAACCTCACCTGCACGCACTGCTACATCTCGGCAGGTGACGCGCGCGAGAATGAGCTGAGTACCGGCGAGATCAAAGATCTTCTGGACCGGATCCACGATTTTGGCGTATTCCACGTATTCCTCACCGGCGGCGAGCCAACCTTGCGGGCTGACTTCGCAGAGATTCTCTGCCATGCGCACAGCATCGGCCTAAACGTGAACGTCGACACGAACGCGACCGGCTTCAGTCGCCGCTTATTCGGGTCGATACCGGATACAACCACGTTTGTCGTCAGCGTCGATGGCATCGATGCGCATAAGGAGATCCGGGGAAATCAGTCGTTCGCGCAAGTTGCCCGGCGGATATCGGCAGCTCGCGAGGCCGGCTTCCCGGTGTTGACCAACACGACAGTCAACAAGGTGAACCTGCGTGATCTCGTGGCGCTCTATGACTGGGCAGAGCGGGAGCGCATCGTGCTGGTCTCGCTGGACCTCTACAACGTAGGACAGGCCAACAAGAACTCCTCATTCCTGTTCCTCGATCACCAAGACATCCCGAGTTACGCTGACTACATCGACCGCAAGGTGGAGTTCGACAAGCTCCTGCCTCAGCTTTTCGAAGAGACATTCGGCGGGTCCAGGGTCTATAGCAATCCGTTCTACTATTCATTTGCGGAGGAGTGCATCCGCGCCACTGGCCAGAACTATCAAGGGAACTACTTCCTGTACGTCGCCGCGAACGGCGACGCCTATCCTGACAACTATTATGCCGGCGAGTACCTCTATCCTTGCGGCAATATCCGCGAACTCGGGCTCCCGGAGATATGGGACCGGGCGCGCGGCTTGGTCCGTGACAGCAACTACACCAGCTTCAACTGCTCCGGGTGCCCCATTCATGAGAACGGTTACTTCTGCGACTTCCGATCGGCAGTAATGTCGATGAACCTTTACGGCACTGTGAACGAGTGCGGTGCCTACGGAATTATGAAAGAGCTGGTTCTCCTGCGAGAGCAGCGCCAGCGTGCAGCGCTCGGTGCCAACGGCCCAGAGCTACTCCGGCGCTATGACAACTACTGACGGTGGCTCCATGATCGTTTCTACGCCCAGCAACGGGTCGTCCGAGCAGAAGGCGAGTACGGGTCTGACGCCTGAGGTGGTGCTCGAGCGGGCAAGGGCGCTTGTGCCGCAGCTTCGGGAGCGGATCGCCGAGACCGAACAGCTGCGGCAGCTACCAGAAGCAACGATGCGCGAGAGCATCGATGCGGAGATCTTCTCCCTCATTTTACCCAGGTCTTTGGGCGGAGCGGGCGGCGGTCTGCGCGATTATGTGGAGTTGGTGCGTGTCCTTGCCAACGGCGATCCGACGGCCGCATGGGTGTTGGGGTTCTTTGTAACGTATAACTGGTGGATGGCACGATGGCCGGCGCACGCGCAGAAGGAGGTCTTCGCAAGTAACTGCCCGACTCGCGTGGCCGGCGTCACGAACCCTCCAGGTCGTGCCGAGCCTACGGAGGGCGGGCACCTGGTCTCCGGATACTGGGGTTACTGCTCCGGCGTGATGCACGCCGAGTGGGTCGAGGTCGTGGCAATCATCGACGGCGACGACAGCCCGAAGAAGTTCATCCTGCCGCGGACAGAGGTCGACGTTCACGATACATGGCGGATGTTGGGAATGATCGGCACGGGCAGCCATCACGTCGAGCTCAATCGGAAGTTCGTCCCGAACCAGCGGAGCATCGATTTGGACTCGTTCATGTCACGCCATAACCCGGGTTCGACCATGTATCCGGAGGCGCTGTATTCATACGATGTTCGTGATGCCGTGACATTCCTGATCCCCACCATTATTTTCGGGGCGGCAGAGGCCCTGCTCGAGCTGTATCGCGGGAGATTGGATCGCCGCCGCGAGCTGTTCAGCCATACCCTGACAGGGGACACCAGCTACGGGCAGTTGCGCTATGCGCGTGCGGTGGCGGCGCTGCGAGCTGCCCGGGCGGTCCTCGATAACGCCGTCACCCTGACGATCGAGGCGAACTCAGGCAGTGCGGAGAGCATGAGTGACGAGATGCGCGCCTATATCAAGCTCGATTGTCTGACTCTTTGTCGCATGGCATGGGAGTCGGTGGAGCTGGGCCTTGGCGGCTCGGGCACATCGCTCTATCGGTCAGATGACATCACGCAGCATTTCGTTCGAGACATGCAGGTGGCCTCGAGCCATCTGACGCTGGATCACGACGTAATGGCAACCAAGGCGGGCGAGATCCTGCTCGGGCGCTCCACCGACCCTGAGCCTGCCCGGCACCTCCTGTAGCCCCACTGTCACCGTCGAGAATTTGGCAGTTTTTGGTTCGAGAAAGTTTGGGGTGTCGGGCCTCTCGGTCGGGGTAGACCTCGATCGGTCGCCCCATTTATGAGGCTTATTCAGCCGCCCGAGCGCAGCTGGAGGCTGCGCTCGGGAATCTGCCCTTCCGATGACACTTGCAATCTTGCGGCTATCGATGTGGGGAGTGGTCCCTGACGGTGGAATCGGTGGTCGTTTCGGAGCCGACGGCCTCGCCGTACGCAAAACCGTCCTGCTACAAAAGATCTGGCAGACGGGGGCTGTCGCGCACGTACCATACCACCGGATTCACCCGGGACGAGATCACCGATCTGGCGGCGATCATCAACTGCGGCGACAACGAGTCCGGTGCCGGTCGCAGCCGGTCGCCGAGTCTGGGGCTGTACCGGTGCGTGTGTGTGACACTGATCTATCTGCGACGCGACCGGATTCAGGGCTGGCCGCCTCCGGGCTGCTCGACAGGCTCGATCCGGCAAATCTGCTGGCGGACAGGGGACATCAGGGTTCCGGAATGATCACCCCAGTCAAGAAGCCCAGGACAGCGAGTTGCGCGAGTCCGACCACGACAGCAACACCGCATGTCAACCGGCTGCGCGGTGTCCATTCACCGGTTGGGCTGCGGGGTCACGAGTCAACGTTCCGGTCCGGATCCGGACCGGACAGCAATCCAACCCATCTGAGCAGGAGCTTTACCTGCTCAACCGGGCGGGGATAGCCAGATCTCCGACGACCTGTGCGACCGTCAACCACGGGAGGGCCCCAGCTCACGCGATACCGGAGGGCCGCCGCCACGCCGAGAACGGCGCATCCACCTCTGACGACGGAGAAACTCAAAGCAGATCATGATCAACATACAACACCGCCGGACAGCGCCATGAGCCGCGACGCCGACAGACGCACTTGGAGAGCAGGACAGGCGGGGGCTGCGGACTGTTTGGCTGGCACAACGTCGGCCGGACCCGTGAATGGACACGCTGCGCGCCCTGGTCGAACAGACCAGCGCCAACCTGAAAACCTGGCGGATCCTGCATACCGACCAACCGACAACCACTGGCAACAATCGAGGAAACGATCACTGTGACAATTGGACTGCACTTTTACCGACTCCGCCGAATTATCCTCCTTGGGCTCAAACGGTCGTGACGACACACCATTATCTTAGCAGATTTTGATTCTGCTAAAGTACCCCATTTCCGGGGAATCTTCTGGGGGAATGATTGATGAGTGGGCTATATATTATTGACGCCTACTCGGCCCCATGTTACGATCTGGCATTGTATAGCTGATAGGGGTTGGGGAAGGCTAAAGCCTATGATTGTATTATGCTGCTCCCGACCGAATGGCGTGCAGTGCTCGTGGTGCACTCTATCGCATCGATTACGTCTGTCCTACCTGAATTCTGGGAAATCATTACGGCAACTCGAACGGGCCGCGTATATCAGCGATTCCACGATCTACCGGTATTTTTCCAGAAGAACGCTGCCGTCCCTGTCCATGCTGAAACATCTCGTAGCGGCACTAGATGGCAACCAGCAGGAATTCGAGTTGCTGTGGAAACGAGCGAAAGTCGATCAGTGCAGGCCGCTGCGCCGTGATCTCGAATCGGACGAGAGCGTGGAATCGGCCTTGGCGTCGGCCAAGTACAGCTGGATCGATACGCTCAACTCCCTGGCCAGGGAGTACCGGGATCCGGCCATAGCCAGGTACTCGGAGGGCATCGTGACGCTCACGCTGCTCATCGACAACACCACGTCTGACGAAGCCATCAGCCACTTCCAGCAGGCCAGGGCTAGTTGCTGGCTGGAGATTGCCGATCACATCGACGTGTGCACCCCGGCCAGCCAGATGTGCGCCATGGCCTGCCGCTCTGCTGCCCAGATCGACCGCACTGAGGTGCTGTCGGCCCGATCTTTTCCCCGGGACCGGAAGGATGGGCAGCGCTGAACGGTATGAACGTACTGGGTAAGGTACAGACATTGCCCGATCGGTTGCGGGAAATATACGCCGATTCGGGTCGAATAATGGCTGTCAAGCAAATCACCGAGATCGCTCCGGTCAATGCCGCGATTCTTGGGTGCTGCGCGCTGGCGTCGGCGGTGTTGCCCAACATTGTGCGGGTCAGCCTTGGCGTGATGATCGGTTACGTGCCGGTCGCGGCCGTCGACGGGTTCGGCTCGACGGCCGGGCACGCGGTGATCATCGCGCTCGTCGTCACGTTGGTCAGCTATCTGGGCAGCTTGTTGGTGGAACCGGTGCAGTTGAGCGCCGCGAAGGCCGCCAAGGTGCGCCTAACCTACGCCACCCAGGCCAGGTTGATGAAAGCCGTGTCCGAGCCTACTGGCGTCGGCCACTTGGAGAACCGCGCCGTGCTCGGCCACCTGGCCGGCGCGCAGGGCCAGTTGATGAGCTACTTCCCTGCCGATGCGCCTGCAACGCTGGCGCAGGTCATCGGGATCCGGCTGGGTGGGTTCATCGCGTGCGCCGTGCTCGCCTGGTTCCGGCCGTGGCTGGGCCTGGTTCTGCTCGTTGTGTGGCTGTTCGTCCGACGCCCGATGCGCAAGGCCGTGGCGGCCCAGGTCAGTGCGCACGGTGGCAAGGCTGACGTGATGCGGCGCGCCGCCTATTTCCGTGACCTGTCAACTAAACCACAGGCTGCCAAAGAGATCCGGGTATTCGGACTCGGCGACTGGGCATCGGACGAGTTCCGGTCGCACTGGCTGGCGGGCATGCGGGAGACCTGGCAGGTCGCGCGCCGGCTGAATGTGACCGTCGGCAAGCTGATGTGGTTGGTAGCCGCGACGTACGCCTTGGGTGTCGGCATGATTACATACGCCGCGTACCATCGTGAGATCGGGCTCGGCGCGGTCGCGGTAATGCTGCCAACGCTGTTCGCGACGGCTCCGACAGGCAGTGTGAGCTGGGCGGACGTCGGCCTGGAGTGGATGGTGTCCGGGCTGCCGTCACTGCGCAAGCTCGAAGGGCTGATCGACGGGATGGCCGAGCCGCTGGCCGGTCGACGCTCGGCGCCGCGAGAGCTCACCGGCGAGATCCGGCTGGACGGTGTCTACTTCCGCTATCCCGGTGCGCAGGCAGACGTATTCGAGGGACTCGACCTCGTTATCCCCGCGGGCAAGGCCACCGCGTTCGTTGGCGCCAATGGAACTGGCAAGACCACACTGATCAAGCTGGTCTCCCGTCTGCTCGAACCGACGTCCGGCCGGATCCTGGTGGACGGCATCGACCTACGAGAGATGGACGCGCGGGAGTGGCAGCGCAGGGTCGGGGCCGTATTCCAGGATTTCACCAGGTTTCCATTTTCTGCGGCGGAGAACATCGGCGTCGGCGCGGTGGAACACCTCACCGACCACGACGGTGTGCTGGCGGCGGCACGCCGCGCGGGTGCCGAGGCGATTGTCGAGGAACTGCCCGACGGGTGGGCCACTGTGCTCGCGCCGCAGTACACCGGCGGAGTCGACTTGTCCGGCGGCCAGTGGCAGCGCATCGCGCTGGCCCGTGCGCTATTCGCCGTGCGGCACGGCGCGCGGCTGCTCATCTTGGACGAACCGACGGCGTGGTTGGACGTCGAGGCAGAGGCCGACTTCTTCAACCGCTTCCTGGAGATCACCGGCGACCTCACCACGATCATCGTGTCGCACCGATTCTCCACGGTGCGTAAGGCTGACCACATCTGTGTGCTGGACGGTGGTCAGCTGATCGAGGAAGGCGACCACGACATCCTGTACGCCCTCGGCGGCCGATACGCGGAGATGTTCGACATGCAGGCGGCCCGGTTCGCGGAGCCGACCGAGGTACCAGACGTGGGAGGGGCACGTTGACGGAGTTTCGCAGGGCGCGGCGACTGGCCGGGGTGCTGTTCGGTTTCGGGTTCCGTGCCGCGCCGAGATGGATGACCACAACGCTGCTGCTGAACCTGGCGGCTGCGGTCAGCCAGGGACTGTTCGCCTACGGCTTCAAGATCGCCGCGGACGCCGTGCCGCGCGGCGATGCCGATGGCTTGGTGTTCGGGACGGTGTGGATCAGCGTGCTCGCCGCAGTGTTCTGGTCGGCGTCGCTGCTGGCCGCGAACATGCTGTCCGGCCTGAACAGCAGGGTGGACCTGTACGCGTCGGACCGGCTGGCCCGGTTGACCAGTGCGGCGGGCAGCATCCGGCACCTGGAGGACCCGGTCTTCCTGCGGGACCTGGAGTCGGTCGAGGAGAACCGGTTCCTGATCGGCTACGCGCCGGGCCAGACACTGGACCTACTGCAGATCGCGGTGCGGATTGCAGTGATGATCGTGCTGCTGTCCACCATCGACCCGTTGTTGCTGCTGCTGCCGCTGTTCGGAATCGCCCCGTTTGTGACCGAGGCGTGGGCCGTGCGCACCCGGGAGCGCGCGGACAATTCGGTCGTCGAGTCGAAACGGCTGGTGGGCGACATCTTCACGTTGACGGCGACCGCAGCTCCGGCGAAGGAGCTGCGGCTGTTCGGGCTGACGACCGAACTGCAGCATCATCACCGTCGGCTCGCCGCCACAGTGTCAGATGCCGTGGTCCGGGCCGGGATCAGGGCGTGCGGCACGAGCGCACTCGGCTGGGGCGTCTTCACGCTCGGTTTCGTCGGCGCGATCACCCTGGTCATGGTGCGCACCGCCCATGGCCAGGCGACCGCAGGGCAGCTGCTGCTTGCCGTCGTCCTCGCTCAGCAGATTCAGTCCCAGGTGTCCCAGGTCGCGCAGACGCTCGGCCAGGTGCTGACCACCATGAAGACTGCGGAGAAGTACCTGGCGCTGGAGGACCACGCCATCGAGGGCCGGCTGACGACAGCCGAACGGCGGCCGGTGCCGACCCGGCTGCGCACCGGTATCGCGTTCGAGTCGGTGAGTTTCGCCTACCCCGGCGGCGACGAGAAGGCGCTGCGGGATATCACGCTGTGGTTGCCGGCCGGCGCCACAGTAGCGGTGGTCGGCGACAACGGGGCTGGCAAGACCACCTTGGTTAAGCTGCTTTCCCGAATGTACGAGCCGACCGGCGGCCGGATCACGGTTGACGGCGTCGACCTGCGTGAGCTGGACGCGGCCGACTGGCGGGCGCACACATCTGCCGCGTTCCAGGACTTCGTTCGGTTCGAGCTGCCACTTGGCAAGTCGGTCGGGGTCGGTGACCTGCCCAGGTACACCGACGAGGAGGCCATCTCAACCGCGCTGCGGCGGGCCAGCGCCGACGACGTGCTCGCCGGCCTGGACGAGGGGTTGGGCACGCCACTGGGCACGACCATGGCCGGCGGTCGCAACCTTTCCAGCGGCCAGTGGCAGAAGCTCGCGCTCGGCAGGGCCATGATGCGTGACCAGCCGTTGCTGGTGCTGCTGGACGAACCGACAGCGAGCCTGGACGCGGCCACCGAACACGAGTTGTTCGAGCGGTACGCCGCCGCTGCGCGCCGGACCGCTGGGGAATCCGGCGCGATCACAGTGCTGGTGTCGCACCGCTTCTCCTCGGTGCGGATGGCGGACCTGATCGTGGTGCTCGGTGCGGGCAGAGTGCTCGAAGTCGGCACGCACAACGCGCTCATGGCCGCAAACGGGCGGTATGCGGAGTTGTTCGAACTACAGGCCCACGCGTACCGGTAGGCATGGACCATGAAGAGGAGCTGAGCGTTATCACAACCAGCCAATGCGGTGCCGCCGACGTCGGAGCAGCGGGCGCTGGCCTAGCCGAGCAGTGGTGGGTCGGGGAAATCGAGACTATCCGCCAACACAACATCCTCATCGATCCTGGGCGGAAATTCCAGCTGCCCGATTGGACAGAGCGGACGGAGCCGTGCTACCACGCGGCCGGTAAAGCGTGCTTCGTGGGGAAGTTGAATACGCTCCGAATTCCACGGGATCGCTGCAACGAACCCCCACGCTCGTCCATGCGGCACTCACCACTCGATTATCCGACCCCGGTAGGGCATGTCAAGGTATCGAGAGTCTGGTGGGGTGCTTCATGCTTCGGCTTGAATTCACTAGGTGGGCAGCGTCCTGGCGGATCGTTAGCCTTGCGGCATGGCTGAGGTGCTGGGGACCGCCGAAGACGTGTTCGGACAGTCGTTGTCCGATTACTTCGACGGCCGACCGGGGCCGCCCACAGTACTGGAGCACGACACTGGAGCACGACGACGGCTGGATGCAGCGCGCCTTGCAGCCGGACGCGCTCGTCGCCGACACGGGTTGGCGGCCGACCGAACGGCTCGATGTGCCCGGCAACGCTTACTACGCGGTGCTGATCGCGACCACCTGAGTTCACCCCGGCGCGGGCCGTGTCCGGTGGCCGCACTTCTCAACAACAGAATCAGAGATGTCCGGCAAGCCCCCTGATTCTTGCCGAGCACGAGCTTTGTCGCAGAAGTGAGGGAACATATGTCCACGCCGACACAACGCAAGCTCCTTCCGCTGATCTCAACCGGAGGTGATGGGTGCGGCTCCACGCCGGCGTACGGGATGGTCGATCCGTACGTGATCCAGCGGGACGGGCCACGCCGCGAAGTCCGCATCAAGCCGCTGTTCTCGATTCCCACGCTGGCGCACATCGAGATCACCTACGCGTGCATGGAAGACTGCATCATGTGTTACAACCCGACCCGGACCAAGGTCGGGGAGCGGGACAAGAAAATCGTCTGGGACATCGTCAAGAGCCTTGCCGCGCAGCGGATTCCGCACACCTACCTGATCGGTGGTGAGCCGACCTACGGTTACAGTCAGCAGGAACTGGAGGACATGGTCGACTACCTGTCCGACAACGGCAGCTCCGTGACAATCGTGACCAACGGCCAGATCCTGCTGAAGAACTTCAACCGGCGGCTGGCGTGCTTCGGCGTTTCCTTGCATGGGTCGACACCCGAGGCGCACGACGCGATCACCCAGCGCAAGAACTCGTTCAAGAAGGCGGTGCGCGCGATCCGGCAGTACGTCGAGGACGGGCACGACGTTCGCATCGTGCCGGTCGTGATGGGTCGCAACCACGACGACATGTACCGGATCGCGGAGCTGGCCTGGGAATTTGGGGCCGAGTCGATCTACTACGACATCTATGAGCCGGGCGGTATCGGCGAGGTCAACTCGCACGACGACGCGCTGCACATGCAGCCATCCATTCAGGAGCTGAAGGTCGCGATCGGACAAATCGTGCAGGCGCACGATGACCTGCCGTTCAAGGGCAGCATCGGCATCGGCACCGCTATTCCGTACTGCTTCGATGAGCGCCTGATCGAGCGCAACATGTTCGAGAACTGCGGTGTGGGCACGTACTTCTGTGCCATCACCAACACCGGTGACCTGCGGATGTGCAACCAGTCGAAGATGCGGCTGGGCAACGTGCTGGAGCGGTCGATCCAGGACATCTGGATGGACCCTGTGTTCGACGACGTCTTCCGCACGCTGAAGTGGGTCCAGGAGCCGTGCGCGTCCTGCCCGGTGCTGGAGGACTGTGGCGGTGGCTGCAAGGTGGACGAGGGCTGCGCGAGTGGCGAGTTGTGCATCGATCGGATCGTGCGCGGCCTGTCGCCGGACCTGAAGCTGAAACTGTCCGCGGACCAGATCTTCCAGCAGCGGCTGCGCGACGACTACCCGATGGAATGGCGTCGTTTCCACCCGAACCGGTATCTCGCGGTCACCGATATGTACGCCGACGCCGGTGACATCTTCTTCAAGACCCGCTACCAGACCGTCCGGATTACCGAGGCCGAGCAGGCGATGATCGAGTCGATCACCAGTGCCGACGGCGTCTTGGATGAGCAGGACTTCGTGCAGGCGTACAGCGAGGAGGTCGAAACGGACGAGCTGCGCAAGTTCGTCAGCCGCCTGGAGCAGGCCGGTGCGATCGACGTGTTGGGGACCGACCGTTGAGCTTGTCGCTGAGCTGGGAGTTCACGAATGCCTGCCACCTGCGGTGCAGGACGTGTCTCCCGGCATCCGGGTTGGCGCGTCCCGGCGAGCTGTCCACCGCGCAGTGCGTCGCGCTGCTGGACGACCTCGCCGGGGCCGGCGTCACCAGGGTGCTGTTCACCGGCGGCGAGCCGCTGTTCCGGCGTGACTTCGCGGACGTGCTGAACCACGCGGCCAGGCTCGGCATGACCACCGAGGCGATCACCAGCGGCACGCTCGGCAGTAGGCGGGCGATGGACGCGATCCAGGCCGCGGGTACCAGGCTGAGTGTCAGTTTCGACGGTGCCGGCCCGAGGACGCACGACCTGGTGCGCGGCGGCGGCATGTTCGAGCGCGCGGTTGCCGGCTGTGCGCGGTTCGCCGAGGCCGGGGTGCCGTTCGACCTGTCTGTGACCGTCTCCCGGCCGAACGTCCACGAGCTGATCGAGATCGCGGCACTCGGCCAGGATCTGGGGTGCCACCGGGTGTTCTTCTCGGAGGTCAGCAGGGCGGGCCGTGCGGCCGACAACTGGAAACTGCTGGGACTGACCGAGGGTCAGCATCGGCGGCTGCCTGCGGCCGTGGCGGCCGTGGCCAGGTCGGTGTTCGGCGACGGCGAGCTGGCTGCCGACGACAGCTGCTGGGTCGTCGGCGACGGCATGTACGTCGATTCGCGGGGTCAGGCGTTCCTATGCGCGGAGATCGCTCAGCAGGACCACGGTCGGGCGATCGCCGACCTCACCCGGCCAGACGGAGTGCGGATGGCGATGGCAGCAATGCGCCGAGAATTGCACGGTCACCGGCGTTGCCTGTACGAGTCGTTCGCATCGGAGCACGTCTCGTTGGTCTTGGTCCATAACCGACCCTGCGCAGTGTTGGCTCTGCGAGAGTCGGTTGTGGTCGGTGTCCAGGGCGCAACTTCGAGAGGACGAAAGGAGGTGCCGCCATGAGCAAGTGCCAGACCGTACAGGACGAGTTGAAGATCAACAAGCTTGCCGTTCGGACGAAGTCGGACGGCAAGAAGATCGAGCGCAAGGTGCTCCCCGCGCGTGGCGAGATTTCGGTCCAAAAGTGACCGGAGACGCCCGAGCCCGGTGAGCGAGGACGCGGTGAGGAGTGTTCCGCCCGGACACTCCTCATCCGCGCCAGTCGTGACCTGGAACTTCGAGAACGGCGGGAATGGGAATCGATGGGTGACGGGACAGAAGCCGGAACCGACGGCGTCCTCCTGGTCTCGATGCCGTTCGCCGGCCTGGAGAGGCCGGCGATCGGCATCAGCCTGCTGAAAGCCGCGCTGGCACGGCGTGGCGTCCCTGTGAACCTCAGGTACCTCAACTGGGTGCTTGCTGATCGACTGGGCACCGACACCTACCACTTCATCACCGACTGGAAAGTGGTGCCGCACCAGGCATTCGTCGGCGAGTGGCTGTTCACCGAAGCGCTGTACGGCCCGGACACGGAGTCCGAGGCCCGGTTCACCGCGTCGCTGCGTACTCGGTGGGGGATGAGCGATGAGGACATCGCCAGAGCGACCGCCGTCCGTACGGTGTGTACCGAGTTCGTGGACGACTGCGTCAAGGAGATCGACTGGCCAGCGTACCGGGTCGTCGGGTTCACATCCATGTTCGAGCAGAACGTGGCGTCCCTCGCTCTCGCCCGGCGCGTCAAGGAACTGTATCCCGACCTGGTTGTTGCAATGGGCGGCGCCAACTGGGAAGGCGAGATGGGCGTCGAGCTGCAGCGGCGATTCGACTTCATCGATGTGGTGTGCTCCGGCGAGGCCGACGAGTCGTTCCCCGCCGTTGTCGAGGGGATCCGGTCCCGCAGCGACCTGTCTGGTATCGCCGGCATCTCCTACCGCATCGGCGGCGTGCCGGTGACTACGCCGCCGCGGCCCGTCCTGCGGAACTTGGATGCCCTGGCCTGGCCGGACTACGATGACTACTTCGCCACCCGGCGTAGGTACCCGCAGGTGGCCGAGGGGGTCGAGCCGCTGCTGCTGATCCAGACCGCGCGCGGCTGTTGGTGGGGCGAGCGCAACCACTGCACGTTCTGCGGTCTGAACGGCGGCACGATGGCGTTTCGCAGTAAGAGCCCGGATCGCGTGGTGGCCGAGTTGCGGTATCTGCGGGAGCGCCACGGAGTGTCAGCGATCGACACCGTAGACGAGATCCTCGATATGCGGTATTTCCGCACGCTGCTGCCCGCGTTGCAGCGCGACCCCCTGGGCGTGCAACTGTTCTACGAAGTCAAGGCGAATCTCACCCACCAGCAAGTCGGGCAGATGTCGCGCGGTGGGATCACCAGCGTCCAGCCTGGCATTGAAAGCCTCAGCGACCACGTCCTCAAGTTGATGGACAAGGGCACGACCGCGCTGAAGAACGTCCAGCTGCTCAAGTGGTGCCGGGAGTACGGCATCACCGTGTACTGGAACATGCTGTACGGCATCCCTGGCGAGACCAGGGCGGACTACGACGGGATCGTGCGGATCATCGACGCGATCTGGTTCCTCGACCCACCAACAGGTGGTGCCGTGCAGCTCCGGCTCGACCGGTTCAGCCCATACCACGCGCGACCCGACCGGTACGGCCTGTTCAACGTGCGGGCATCCGAGTCGTATCGATATCTGTACCCGGCAGCCGATGGCAGCCTGGACCGCCTCGCGTACTACTTCGACTTCGACTACACAGACGGCCGGGCGTATCCCGGTGAGTACGCCGAGGATGCGGTGGCCCTCGTGCGGAAGTGGGCGGCGGACACCGAGCGGGGCGACCTGCGGCAGCGGGCGCTGCCCGACGGCCGCGTCGAACTGCTGGACACTCGCCCCGGCGCGACCCGGTCACGTCGGGTACTGGCCGGCTGGCACGCGGCGACCTACCTGGAGTGCGACCGGGCGCTCACCCTGGAACGACTGCGGGACAAGGATTTCCTCGCCGACATCGACCAGCGCGAACTGGCCGACTTCCTCGACGAATTGATCGCGAACAAGCTCATGCTGCGCAACGGCGACCAGGTGCTCAGCCTCGCCGTGCACGACCAGCCGTGTCCGGAACAGCCGTCCGGGAACGGGACCAACGAGACACAGGGGCGACACGGATGACGGCCATCTCCTCTCTGGATGAGTTCAAGCGCGCGGTCGACCACGTCTGGTCGGACATTGCGCCCAGTTGTGCCGTATGCACCGACCCGGACTGCCTCGGCTATGTGTGGCTGGTCGAGGAGGAGGAAGAGGCGCTGTTGGACGTCGGCGTGCGGACCGTGCAGGTCAATGGCGAGTCCGGTCCGCTGTTCCTGGACAGTTATACGCGGGACGGACAGGGCAGGCTGGTGGTCAACCAGCGCGGCCCACGATGCCCGTGGCGGGGCGCTGACGGCAGGTGCATGGTGCACGCCGCCCGCCCACTCGTGTGCCACATGTACCCACTGGGCATCGAGCGGGACGGCCGGGGCTCGTACGAGTGGGGCCTGCACACCGATTGCCACTACGTGCGGTCGCGGTCGGCAGCCCAGCTGGAAAAACTGCTAGCGGACCTGCGGCAGGTGCTGGACCACACCGCGGAGCCGCTGATGGACGTAATCGTGACTGCGTTCCTCAAGTCCGACTCCGTCGCAGCCGACGAAACGCCGCTTAACCGCTACCTCCCGGTCGCACCGGTGACCAGGGTGACGCGGTGGTCGTCCTGATGCTATCGGCGAGGGCGCGGAACCGACGGTATCGGGCGACCGAAATAGCTCAACACGGCCTCGGTATTATCACGCGGCGACGTCTTGTTCCGGTGGATCAGCCCGCATTTCGCGCAGCGGTGGACCAGGAAGTAGACATCGCGCTCGATACCGGCGGCGACCGGCACCATCAGCCCACCGCAGTCCGACGCCCGGTCGCCGGGATTGACGTCGACGTGCTTGGAGTACAGGCAGCGCGGGCAGTGGTTGGTGTAGCCGTTGCCACGGACCTCACGGCCGCAGTGCTCGCAGGTGAAGTCCTCGACTCTCCTGGTGAACCGGGCGGTTGCGGAGTCGTCGAGGGGCCGGCTGGCCATCAGTGCTCTACCTTCCCCGGCTGGCAAGCACCGGCCGATGACGTGGGTCGTACCCACAGCAAGGATACCGTCCTGGCCATGGGCGGGCGCGACGGAAAAAACCCGATCGGTTGCGAGTCGCCAAGGAGGCTGTCATTCAGCTAGGGATGTTCTTCGAACTACAGTTGATCCGTCCGTGGGACGACGATGACGAACATCAGCTCGTGCAGAGCGCCCTGGAATGGGCCGAAATCGGTGAGCGAGCCGGAATCGGCTACGCGTGGGCACAGGAACACCATTTCCTGGAGGAGTACTCACACTCCACGGCGCCAGAGGTGTTCCTGGCCGCGATAAGCCAGCGCACCAGTCGGATGCGGATCGGGCACGGCGTGTGCCTGATGCCGCCGGCCTACAACCACCCGGCGCGGATCGCCGAGCGCATCGCCATGCTCGACCTGGTGAGCAACGGTCGGGTGGAGTGGGGGACCGGTGAGTCCAGCTCCCGCCTCGAACTGGAGGGATTCGGCGTCAACTACGTCGAGAAACGCAGCATGTGGGCGGAGGCGGTCAGGGAGACCGCGAAAATGATGTGCAGCGAGCCGTATCCGGGCTACCGCGGTAAGTATTTCTCGATGCCGGCCCGCAACGTGGTGCCTAAACCGGTACAGCGGCCGCATCCGCCGCTGTGGGTCGCGTGCACTAACCGGGAGACGATGAAGTTCGCGGCCCGCAACGGGCTCGGCGCACTGACCTTCGCGTTCATGGACGCGGGCGAGGCGCGGTACTGGGTGCAGGAGTACTACGACACGTTCCGTAATGAGTGCCGGCCGATCGGGCAGGCCGTCAACCCGAACATCGCGATGCTGGCCGGCGCGATGGTGCACGAGGAGGACGCTGTTGCTCGGCAGCGCGGTCTGGAGGGACAGCAGTTCTTCAAGTGGGCGCTGGCCTGGTATTACCGGTTCGGCACCCACGTCCCCGGTCGCACCAGGCTGTGGGAGGAGTTCCGGAAGGCGTCGCCCGAGCCGATGGCCGGCGTCGGCGCCGTCGGCACGCCCGAACGGGCCCGTGTGTACCTGGAGGAGTTGGAGGCGGCTGGCGTCGATCAGGTAATCCTGCTGCAACAAGCTGGCGGTTATCGGCACGAGCACGTGTGCGAGTCGCTGGAACTGCTCGGCCGGGACGTGCTGCCCGGCCTGCGAGAACGGCACGAACGGCGGCAGTGGGAGAAGGCACGGGAGATCGAACCATATGTCGAGCGGGCCATGTCACTGGTCGAGCGCGTCGACCAGACCGAGCCGGAGCCGGTCGAGGCGTACCCGGTGCTGTTCGACCAGCAGGGCGTCAGCGGCATGAAGCTGGGTGCGAAGCGCGCGGTCGACTCCGGCGTGCTGTGGCGGATGCACGTCGCCGGCACGACCGGTCGGGAGGAGGAACGCTGATGGATGACGGGACACTGGTCGACACGCTGTTGCGGACGGCCCGGGAGCAGCCGGATGCTGTCGCGTTCGGCTTCCTGACCGACGGCGACGACACCTGCGTCGAGATGACGTACCGTGAGCTAGCTACGGAGGCGCGGCGGATCGCTTCGCTGTTGCTCGATCGGTCCGCGCCCGGAAGCCGCGCCGTGCTGGTCTACCCGCCCGGGCTGGACTTCATCGCCGGTTTCTTCGCGTGTCTGCTCGCTGGCGTCGTCGCCGTGCCGGCGTATCCGCCCGTGCCGCCCGGTAAGGAGGCCGCCGCCCAACGGTTCCGTGGCATCGTCCGCGGCGCCGCGGCGGAACTCGTGCTGACCACCGCCGACTATCTCGCATTCCGCGACGCCGACCCGCTGATGCGCACCGTCGTTGATGTCCCATGGCTGGCCACCGACCGGCGCCGGCTCGGTGCCGCGGACGACCGGCGCGAGCCTGACGTGCGGCCCGACTCCGTCGCGCTGATCCAGTACACGTCCGGTGCCACAGGCGACCCGAAGGGCGTTGTGCTGCGGCACGACGCCCTGCTAGCCAATCAACGGGCCATCCAGTGCGCGATGGACTCGTCCGAGCGCACAGTCGGCGTGAGTTGGCTTCCGATGTATCACGACATGGGGCTGATCGGGTTCGTCATCCACCCGTTGTTCTTGGGTATCCCGTCGTACCTGATGTCGCCGCTGCACTTCCTGGAGCGGCCGATCCGCTGGCTGCGGGCGATCTCCCGGTACGGTGCGACGATTAGCGGCGCCCCGAACTTCGCGTACGAGCTGTGTCTGCGGCGCATCACCCCGCAGGAAGAGGAAGCCGCCGACCTCGACCTCTCGTCCTGGATGGTGGCATTCATCGGGTCCGAACCCGTGCGAGCCGCACCGCTACGCCGGTTCGCTGACCGCTTCGCGGCCCGTGGACTGCGCCGCGAAGCGCTGTACCCGTGTTACGGCCTCGCCGAGGCGTCATTGTTAGTGACCGGGTCGGTGCCGCTGGCCGGCCTGAGGACCACCTGGCTGGACGGCGTCGCACTCGGCAACGGAATGGTCGAGCCGACGACACCGGACCAGCCAGGGGCTGTTGAGGTCGTGTCGTCCGGCCGGCCGCCGGAGGGCGTCGAGGTCGCCGTCATCGACCGGGAATCCGGCGATCCGCTGCCGGACGGCCAGGTGGGGGAGATTTGGACGCGCGGTCCCAGCGTCGCGGCAGGGTACTGGGGGCGGCCGGAACAGACTGAGGCCACGTTTCGCGCCCTGCTGCCGGGACGCCCGGCGGAGCCCTTCCTGCGCACCGGTGATCTCGGCTTTCTGCTGGTCGGCGAATTGTACGTGACGGGCCGGGCCAAGGAACTGATGATCGTGCACGGCCGCAACGTATATCCGCAGGACATAGAACTGGCGGCGCAGGACGCCGACAGTCGGGTGCGCAACGGTTGCGGCGCTGCGTTCGGCATCGTCGTCGGCGAGTCCGAGGAGGTTGCGCTGGTCCAGGAGGTGTCAGCCACCGATGAGCCGACGCTGCGGGACCTGATGCGCACCATCCGGCACACCGTCGCCGACGCGCACGGCATACGGCTGGCCGCTATCTGCCTGGTGCCGCCGAGGGCCCTGCCCCGAACGTCGAGCGGGAAGCTGAAACGCGGTGCGTGCCGGGACGCGTTCCTGGACGGCCGGATCAAGCCGCTCGTCGAGTGGCTGGATACCGCGCTGGCCGGGGTGTGATTGCTGATGGAGGACGATGTGGACACCGACAGCCTGCGGGCGTTCCTGATCGAGCGCATCTCGGTGCGGTCTGGTGTGGACAGTGCCGTGATCGACGACGACTCGCCGTTCGCCGCGTACGGGCTGAACTCGGTCGACGTGGCCGGGCTCGCCGGGGACGTCGGCCGGCGGCTCGACCGGACCGTGCCGGTCGCCACGCTGTTCGAGCATCCGAGCATCGGCGCGCTCGTGGAGTACCTTCTTACCGAACCCGAGCGGCGGGAGCACCCGGCACCCACACCCCATCCGGCTCGACACGAGCCGCTGGCCATTGTCGGCATCGGCTGCCGGTTGCCCGGTGCCGGCGATCCCGCCGCGTTCTGGCGGTTACTGCACAGCGGCACCGACGCGGTGCGAGAGGTGCCGGCGTCCCGGTGGGACACCGATACGTACTGGTCCGCCGAACAAAGTGAACCCGGTCGCACGGTCAGCAAGTGGGGCGGCTACCTGGACGACGTGGACCAGTTCGATCCAGGAGCGTTCGGCATCAGCGCCACCGAGGCGGATCGGATGGATCCGCAGCAGCGGCTGCTACTGGAGGTGTGCTGGGCGGCGATTGAGGACGCCGGCTGGCGGCTTGCCGACTTGAAGGGCTCGGCCACCGGCGTCTTCGTCGGCATCTCGGTCAACGAGTACAGCCGGCGGCTGGTCGACGACCAGGCCGGCATCGACGGCACGATGTCGACCGGCAACGCGCTGTCCGTCGCGGCGAACCGGTTGTCCTACGTATTCGACCTGCACGGACCGAGTGTGGCGATCGACTCGGCATGTTCCTCGTCGTTGGTGGCCGTGCACCTGGCTGTCCGGGCCGTTCGGAACGGCGACTGCGACCGAGCGATCGTTGCCGGCGTCAACTTGCTGCTCGACCCGGAGTTGTCCATCGCGCTGTCCCGCGCCGGCATGCTGTCCCCGGACGGTCGCTGCAAGGCGTTCGACGCGCAGGCGGACGGATACGTGCGCGGCGAGGGCTGCGTCGCCATAGTGCTCGCTCCGGCGTCCCGTGCGCGGGAGGACGGCGATCGGAGCTACGCGCTCATTCACGGCAGCGCGGTGAACTCAGACGGCCGGACCAATGGACTCACAGCGCCCAACCCGGCCGCTCAGCAGGCGGTGCTGCGAGCCGCGTACACCGACGCCGGGATCGATCCCGGGCGGGCCGGTTATGTCGAGTGCCACGGCACGGGCACCGCGCTTGGCGATCCACTCGAAGTGAATGCCCTCGGCACGGTCGTCGGCACCGACTCCGCTGGCCCGCCGTGCCTGATCGGCTCGGTCAAGAGCAACGTCGGGCACCTGGAGGCCGCAGCCGGTCTCGCCGGATTGCTGAAGGCTACACTCGCGGCGCACCACGGCGAGATACCGCCGACCCTCCATGTCACTGAGCCCAATCCAGCCCTGTCGCTGGCCACGACGCGGCTCGCGCTGGCCGACCGGTTGTGCGACTGGCCGGGCGACGGCCCGCGCTACGCGGGGGTCAGCAGTTTCGGCTTCGGTGGGACCAACGCGCATGTGGTGCTGGAAGGCGTGCCTGTCGAGCCGACGGCGGGAACCGCCGAGCGGATGCTGGTGCTGCCGCTGTCGGCGCGGAGTCCGGTGGCGCTTGCCGCGCTCGCTGACGCATGGGCTGACTGGCTGGTGTCCACGCCGGTCGACGTGGACACCGCGGTGCACGTAGCGGCGACCCGTCGCGATCACCATCCGTATCGGCTAGCGGTCGTCGGCCGCTCGGCCACGACACTGGCCGGCGAGTTGCGCCGGTGGCTGGCCAACCACGCGGGAAAGCCCGCCCGGTGGGCGATTCGCGAACCGCGAGTGGGGTTCGTGTTCTCCGGTCAGGGCCAGCAGTACTCGGGCATGGCGCGGGCCGTTACCGACGATCCACTGTTCGCCTCGATATTGCGCCGGTGCGACGAGATCGGTGAGCTCGATCAGCCGGTCACCGAACTGCTGCGCGACGGTGACGCCGACCGGTTGACACATACCGAGAATGCGCAACCGGCCGTGTTCGCCCTGCAGGCCGGTCTCGCGGCGGTGCTGCGAGCCTACGGTGTCGAGCCTGGCGCGACCGTGGGACACAGCATCGGCGAGATCGCCGCGGCGCATGTGGCCGGTCGGCTGAGCCTGGTGGACGGAATGCGGATCGCGGTGCTGCGCGGCAAGGCCATGGCCGGTGCGAGGGGCAGCGGACGGATGCTGGCCACGTCGCTGACCGAAGCGGAGGCCGAGACGCTGTGCCGGAGCGCCGGTGCGGTGTATATCGCTGCGGTGAACGGGCCGCGCCATACCGTGCTGTCTGGGGACGGCAACGCCGTGGCGGGCCTGCACGCCGAACTGGCGGAAGCCGGACGCCCCGGCACGTGGCTGCCGGGTGATTATCCCTTCCACAGCCCGCTGCTGACCGCCGACGTCGCCACCGCCGTGAAGGCCGCTGACGTGGACGTGCGGGACGGGACCGTCGCATGGTATTCGACGGTCGTCGGTGGTGCCGCCACCGACGTCGCACCGGACGCCGCCTACTGGGGCCGCAACGCGAGCGAGCAGGTCCGGTTCGCGGACGCCGTCACCGCGATGGCTCACGACGGCATCGATGCGTTCGTGGAACTTGGGCCGCACCCCACCCTGCTCGGCGCGATCCGGGACTTGTTGCGCGCCGCAGGCCGGCAGGACGTGCCAACCTTTGCTGTGCTCGACCGGGATCACTCCGAAGGCGTGCTGCGTGCGTTGGGCGCGTTGTACGTACTCGGCTGCGACATAAGGTGGCATCGGCTGTGGCCGGAACTGCCCGTCGTGGTGTCCGTTCCCGGGTATCAGTGGGAACATCGGCGGTGCTGGATCGACCGGCCTGCTTCGCGCTGTCCGGTGCCGTCGGGCGCGACCCTGCTCGGCGAGCGGATCGACATCGCCGCGCAGGCCCTCAGCACCTGGGAATGTGTGCTCGGCGTCGAGACGGCGCCGTTCCTCGCCGACCACCGGGTGGCCGGTGAGGCCGTGCTGCCCGGCTCGGCATACCTGGAACTAGTAGTGGCTGCGGCCCGAGCGCGTGGTGTTACCGGAATACTGAGTGTGACGGACGTGTCGTTCCACCGGGCGCTGAACCTGGATCACGGCCGCCGGATCGTGCAGGTGTCACTCGCCGGCATGGGGGAAGACACGTGGTTCACCGTCCACTCGCGACCAGTCGACCGATCTGGTGACTGGACCGAACACGCCACGGCCCGGATCGGCGGCGTGGTGCCCGAGGCGGTGCCGGTCCACTCGGCCACTGGAACCGAGGAACTGGAGTCGGCCGCGTTCTACCGCGCCATGTCCGGCAACGGACTGGACTACGGCCCGGCATTCCGGCGGCTGCGGGACATCCGCCGGACCGAAGGCACCGCGTCCGCCGAGATCGTCGGTGGGCGGCGCGGGTCCGCCCTCACCACGGAGGTGTTGGACGCGTGCTTTCAGTTGGTCGCCGCGGCGAAACCCCAACAGGTCGAGGACAGCGCTGCATGGCTGTTCACCGGCGTGCGCTCGGCGCACGTGGCGGCCGACGTGGCCGCCACCGGCTCGTCGTGGCAGGCCAGGGTGCACCGGTTGGTGGAGCGCGCCGGAACAGTCGAGGCCGACGTGCAGTTGCTGGACGCCGAAGGACGGACGGTCCTGGTCGACCTGCGCGGAGTCATCCTGCGAGAGGCGCGAACGGCGTCCGAACAACCTAGCGACGAGTCTGTATGGCTGTATGAACCGGTGTGGCGCGCCGTCAGCGGCCAGGAGTCTCCAACCGGGAAAGGACCGACCGGCTGGCTGCTGCTGGCCGACGACACCGGTGTCGCTGAGCGCATCGCCGGTATGGTGGACCCGGCCACCGTGCACTGCGTGGTGGCGCGGCCCGGCGCCGACTACGGGTGGCGTGACGCCGGCGAGGTGACACTGGATCAGACTCGGCCTGAGCACTACCGACGGCTGCTCGCTGAACTGCCGGACGGGATCACGTACCAGGCAGTCGAACTGCGCGCTATCGTCCCCGATGGCGACTACGCGATGCGGCCGGAGCCGACCGAGGTGGCCCTGTGTCTGATGCAGGCGCTATCCGATGACATCGGTGCCCCGGTCACCGAGCTGACCGTCGTCACTGCGGGGGCGTACGCGGTGCACGAGCCACGCGAGGTACGAGCACCCGGCTCGGCCGCGTTGGGTGGCCTGGCCAAGGCCCTGCTGTTCGAGAACCCGGTATTGCGGTGGCGTTGCGTGGACATCGATCCCGATTCTGCCGCTGACCTGACCGCCTTGCTCACCGAGCTGCGGTCGCCAGTCGGCGCCGAAGCCGAAGTGGCACTGCGTGGCGGGCAGCGGTACGTGCGGCGGCTCACCCGGACCAGCCTGCCATCGGCGGAACCGGCCGTAGTGTCGGCGTCGGGTGGCTACGTGATCACCGGCGGTCTCGGCGATCTCGGACTGGCGGTTGCCGGGTGGCTGGTGCAGCAGGGTGCGACAGCGATCGCGCTCATCGGCCGATCAGAACCGTCTCCGGCAGCAGCGGACCAGGTGACGGCGCTGCGGGAATCGGCCGATGTTCGGGTGCTGCTGGCCGACGTCGCGGACCGAGCACAATTGGCTGCGGCGGTGGCTGACGCCCGGTCCGCACTCGGCGGCATCCGGGGGGTCGTGCACGCTGCCGGTGTGTTGCGCGACGGGCCGATACTCGGCATGACGGCGGCCGACGTCCGGCTAGTGTTCGCGCCGAAGGTGGCGGGTGCGGCGGCACTGTTCGAATGTTGCCGCGAGGACAGTATCGACTGGTTCGTCTGCTTCTCCAGCGCTGCTGCCGTGCTCGGTTCACCCGGGCAGGCCAACTACTGTGCTGCGAACACCGCCCTCGACTCGTTCGCCCAGTACTGCCGCGGAACCGGTGTTCGGGCGATCACAGTGGACTGGGGGCCCTGGGCCGAGGTGGGCATGGCCGCGTGGCTGAACCAGGACGAGCGCACGCTGCGCACTGCGGTCGGCACGATCGCTCCGGATCTCGGCGTCACGATGCTCGGCCGACTGCTCGCCGAGGACCGCCCGCACACTCTGGTGCTCGGTTACGACCTGCGGTATCTGGTCCAGTACCACCCTGGCGGGCCGGGACTCTCGCTGTACGACGAGCTGGTCGGCGGAGACGACGAGCTGCTGCCGGGCGCGGGCAGCGGATCACGGGTGGCGCGCCGACCCGACCTGCCGCACCCATATGTGGCGCCGCGCACCGAGCTGGAACGGCGGATCGCGGTTCTGTGGCAGAACGCGCTCGGTGTCGACGTGGTCGGCGTGGACGACACGTTCTTCGAGCTCGGCGGCGACTCGGTGCTGGGCAACCAGGCGTTGGTGCAGATCAACCGTATGTTCGACGTGACTGTCGGCGCCGAACAGGCGTTCCGCTCGTTCACCGTGGCGACCTTGGCCGAGCTGATCGAACAGGAGATGATCAAACACCTCAACTCGTTGACCGAACAGGAGGTCAGCGACGCTATGCGTGGGATGTGACGTCGAGGGTCGCCGTCGGCGCGAGGGCAGCGACGAAGATGGCCGACGGTTTGCCAGGCTCCCAGCCGGGCATCGGGTCGATTGTGTCGACCCGCACGAACCCGTGCCTTTCCCAGAACCGAGTTGTCGCCTCATATGGCCGGTAGCCCGCTGAGCGGTCTACCAGGTGGTAGCTATTCAGCAGGGTTCGGGGGCTGGTGGTAGCCAGGGTTGGCCGGTGAAGAGTTGGGTGAGGACGTCGAGGGTGTCGAGTCCCCATTTGGTGGCTGTGCTGAGGTAGGACTGGACGATGGCG
>Ga0213881_10000201_pt1 | contig 47520 bp, 39 predicted proteins | sample BarmaccoBMER_R08_FD_160104 | JGI IMG/M metagenome (GOLD analysis project Ga0213881, IMG submission 160104) | Barbacenia macrantha exposed rock microbial communities from rupestrian grasslands, the National Park of Serra do Cipo, Brazil - ER_R08 ...
AACTGCCCAGTAATCCGCTCCACCCGCACATCGGCATGCTCAGCGCCCAACTCGCGCGCCCGCTCCAAAGCTGCATCAGCCAACGACCGCAACGGCAAGGCAAGAAAATCGGGATCGATCACGCCGGTACTCACACCCGCCGACCCTAGCCGCAACGGGAGAACAGTGATGACTGGAAGGTGTGTTCTTCACTGACCGCGGTACAAAAGTACCTGTTGCAATCGGTGACCGCCAAGGCTTAGCTTGAGCCTGCATGACCACGGAAAGTAAGCGGGACCGCTGGGTCATTGGGGGGCCAAATCATCAGACACCGGGCGGTAATACCGGACGGAGTTCGCGACAGCGCTTAAGCGCGCTGACGACAGGGGGATCGTGTCGCGACATTCTTCTCGGGTATTTACCCAGCATCGGTAACAGATCCATTGAGCGGCTGTGCCCAACCTCGGGGCACACGTTCCCGGCGTCGCTTCGGTCCTGCCGACTTGCGTGACTACTCCATCAACTGGGAGAGGAGAAAGGCGTTATGAGGGTCTCGGATGTCTTCACCATGGGCGCCGGCTACGGGCACGGCGGCGATGGGTACACCGATTGGGGCAAGGAGAATCCCTGCTACCGGAACGGCATCTGCCACCGGGAATCCGACCCCGAGCGCAAGTACTGTGACCCGCGCTCACGGCTTCATGGGCTGGCCGCAATTATCGGCACCCGCAAGTATGGCGGCGCCGGCCTCCTTGCCATTTAGCAGTCGTTCGTCATCCTGGAGGTCCTCAGCTGGCGGCAGGGAGCATCGGGGCTGAAGAATTCCGGCGCAGTCCCGATGTTTAATCCCGGTGTTGCGGGGGAAACCCCTCTGTGTTCGGCAGTGCGGTTACGACGCCGTATGGAACGGATTGTCAGCCGCACCGTCTGGGCGCAGCGCCGGAACGCCCAGCCAGCCAACGAAACGCCGCGGCGCGCACAGAGGTGCGCGGCCGGGCCCCCTAGGGGGAAGGGCCCGGGTCGCCATTCGGGGGGCGACCCGGGCCCTTATACGTCTTTAGCCCCGAATCTTTAGCGGGGCTCTGGAGAGGCACGCTGGTCTTCGCTCCAGCGCTGGGCCAGCAGGCAAATGCGCCGGGCTAATTGATCCGCGGTGGCTTCCGGGTCGCTGCTGCGTCCAGCCGCCAGGCCAAGCAGGTAAGCGGTGAGCGGGGCGGCCGGGCGAGCGACGCCGTGCGCGACGTCACGGGACAAGTCCAGCACCCGCGACTGCATCGCTGCAGGCGAGACCGCATCACCAAGATCTAGTTCCCGGCACACCAGGTTGACCCACTCCTGAAGGGTGTTCACGCCGACAATCCTGCCAGGCTGTAGGCGTGCAGACGATCTACCCGCAGCGGGCCCGGATGACCACCGGGCAGCAACGCGCCTGGGAGCGCAACTGGCACCGATGGGGCGCCGATGTCCTCGACCTGCCTGAGGGACGCCTGGACACGTCCGGATGGTTCGGCCGCGCTGCACCGGTCGTCTTGGAAATCGGTTCTGGGATGGGCGAGTCGACCGCATCCATGGCACTGGCCGCACCCGAGATCAACCATCTCGCTGTCGAGGTCTACCAACCGGGTTTAGCTCAGCTGTTGCTGCGCATCGAGCAGGCGCAGATCACGAACCTGCGGCTACTGCGCGGTGACGCGCATGCGTTGCTCCACGACCACATCTCGGCAGGCAGCCTGCATGCCGTCCGGGCTTACTTCCCCGACCCGTGGCCCAAGCGCCGCCACCACAAGCGTCGCCTGATCACCTCCGAGTTCGTCGCCCTGATGGCGTCCCGGCTGGCGCCGGGCGGCACGCTGCACCTGGCCACCGACTGGCAGCCGTACGCGCTGGAGATGCTCGCCGCCTGCACCGCCGAGCCCACCCTGCGCAACACCGCTGCTCGCTTTGCCACCCGCCCGCGATGGCGGCCGGTCACCAAATTCGAGCAACGCGCCCGGGACGAAGGCCGCGCCGTCCGCGACCTGCTGTTCACCAAGCATTGACCCGCGGTCGCTAAACCCGCGGTCGGGCGTGTCGCGCGCTGGTGGCGAGTGTGTCTGCCGCCGGTGCACGGTCATGCGGCAGGATCGGTGACCATGAACCCGGCGTCCGCTTCGTCCATCCCGATCACCTTGCTCGTCTGGGATGCGCCCAATATCGACATGAGTCTGGGCTCGATCCTGGGTGGGCGCCCCAGCTCCGCGTCGCGGCCGCGGTTCGACGCCCTGGGGCGCTGGTTGATCACCCGTGCTGGGCCCGACACCGAGCCGGAGGCGACCGTGTTCACCAACGTCGCACCAGGCAGCACGGATTTCGTGCGGCCCTGGGTGGAAGCGTTGCGCAACACCGGGTTTGCCGTGTTCGCCAAGCCAAAGATCGATGAATCGGACATCGACGAGGACATGCTCACGCATATCCGGTCCCGCCACGAGCAAGGAGTGCTGCGCCAGCTGCTGGTGGCGTCCGGAGACAGCCGCGCGTTCCGGGAGCCGCTGGAGGAGCTGGTCACCCAGGGCGTCGAGGTCACCGTGCTCGGGTTCCGGGAACACGCCTCGTTTGCGGTCAACTCCGGTGTGCTCGGCTTTGAGGACCTGGAGGACATCCCGGAGCTGTTCCTGCAACCGCTGCCCCGGATCACCCTGGAGACGCTGCCCCCCGAAGGTGCCTGGCTTCCCCCGCTGCGGCCGCTGTCGGCATTGCTGCGCCATTCCCTCACCGAGCCCATCCCGTGATGCGGCTGACCGCGCCGGTGGTGCTGCCCTGCGACGAGCAGTGCACGGTGTTGCGCGACGCCGTGGTGGATGTCGACGACGCCGGACGGCTGGCTTATGTCGGGCCTCTGGTTGGTGCGCCCCCAGCACCCGGGGCGGTGCGGTCGCTGACCGGAATCCTGATGCCCGGGCTGATCAATGCGCACGCGCACACGGCGATGACCGGGATGCGCGGCCTGGGCGGGGACCTACCGCTGATGCGCTGGCTGACCGAGGTGATCTGGCCGGCTGAGTCCCGCATGGACGCCGACGACGTGCGCGCCGGCATGCTGGTCGGCGTTGTCGAGATGCTCCGCGCCGGGATCACCACCAGCGTGGAGATGTACTTCTACAACGAAGCGGTGGTGGACGCCGCGCTCGCCGCGGGTAGCCGGGCGGTGGTGACGCCGGGCATCATCGCGGCCCCGGGCTGGGACCGGCTGGGCAGCTGGCAGCAGATGCTGGAGGGCATCAACCGCTGGATCGACGCCGACGGCCTGCGCTTCGGTCCCGGCGAACGCATCGAACTCGGCTACGGTCCGCATGCCGCCTACACGCTGCCCGCCGAGGCGCTGGCCGCGGCCGGCGCAGCCGCTCAGCAACGCGGCGCCCTACTGCATATCCACGTCGCTGAGACGACCGGTGAAGACACCGCGATCCGCGCGGCGCACGGGTCGGTGCCGCTGCTGCTGGAAAATCTCGGCGTGCTGCGGTCGGGAGCGCGCGTGCTGGCCGCGCACGCGGTGCAGCTGTCCGACACCGATATCGCCGTGCTGTCCAGGCACCGCGTCGGCGTGGCGCACTGCCCGGGCTCCAACGGCAAGCTGGCCTCTGGGATCGCGCGACTGCTCGACCTGCGCGCCGCCGGGATTGCGGTCGGTCTGGGCACCGACGGCCCAGCCTCGCATGACGATCTGGATCTGTGGACCGACGCCCGGCTAGCCGCCTTGCTGGCCCGGCTGACCTCCGGGGACGCTGCTGCGGTGACTGCCACCCAGGCGCTGTTGCTGGCCACCCGGGGCGGTGCAGCCGCGTTGGGCCGTGATGATCTCGGCACCCTGCGCGCGGGTGGGTGGGCCGATCTGGTGCACATCGGCGCAGACGATCCGGCCTTCGCGGCCGGGTTAGACGTCCCGGACGCCCAGTTGCTGGCCAACCTGGTCTGGACGGCCGGAGCCCGGGCGGTGCGAGATGTGTGGGTTGCCGGCGAACAGGTGGTGGAAAACGGCCGCTCCAGCCGGGTGGACACCGCGCAAGCGCATGCCGCACTGCGCGCGAGAGTGTCCCGAATCACCACCCCGTGACGGCGCGGCGCACCCGTTTGGCTGGTCGAACGGAGTATTATTCTCAGACTTTCCGGGATGTGTGCAGGCGGTAACCCTCACAGGGGTGCACACCTCCGTTGAGGAACACCTGTCAGGAGGCTGGAGACACGGTGGGTCGTCATACGGCCACCCAGGATCCGGTGCACGTGCTGTATCTCGGCAGTTCGGCCGACATCGGAGCACTACGCCGGTTACTGGAGGCACACGGAGCGGTGACTCGCAGCCGGCTCACGCCGGCGGTCACCGTCGTGGTCGCTGATTCCGCCGTGCCTGCAGATCACCCCACGGTGCGGGCCGCGGGCATGCTGGGCATCCCCGTCATGGAACCCGCTGAGGCGATGGTCCAGTACGCCACCTGGCGCAATCCCCGCGAGTCGAGCCAGCCAGCGGTGACTGCCCGGCGGGCCTGGCCGTTCCGCCGGCCCGTGAGCTAGCCCCGCAACCGCATCGACATGACCAGGTACCGGTAAGAACCGTCCCTGGCGTCATCGGGGCTGCCGGCATCAAGCCCGGTGACCGGGGTGATGACGGTCGGTTTGCTGGACTCGGTGAACGACAGCCGCGCACGGGGCGTGGTGACCGCGCTCAGCCCGTCGAGCAGATACCCGGCATTGAATCCGATGGTCAGCGGTTCGCCGGTGAGCCCCACTTCGAGCTCCTCCTCCGCGCTGGACTCGTCGTCTGCCTCCGCAGACAACTGCACCACTCCGTCGGCAAAGACCAGCCGGACCGGCGCGAACCGTTGCGCCACCAGCGACACTCGTTTCAGTGCGCTGATGAGCTCGGCGACGTCGACCTCCACGGCGGTGGTGACTTCGGTCGGCCACAGCGACGCGAACTTGACGAACTCGCCGTCGAGCAGCCGGGTCAGCGTCTGCCGACCGTTTGCGGAGAAACCGAGGAAGCCCTCGTTGTCAGCGGTGCCCATGGACAGCAGCACCTCGCTGGCCGAGCCGAGGGACTTGGCGACGTCGGCCAGCGTCTTCGCGGGCACGATCAGCGGGGCTGACGGCACCGTGCCGGTCGGGGTCCACGGGATCTGGCGCTCGGCCAGACGGTACCGGTCGGTCGCGGCCAAACTGAGCCCGTCCGGGCCGACCTCCATCCGCACCCCGGTGAGCATGGGCAGTGTCTCGTCGCGGCTGGCCGCCACGGTTACCTGCCCGATCGCGGTGGCGAAAACGTCACCGCGGACTTTTCCTGAGGTCGCCGGCAACTCCGGCACCGCCGGGTAATCCTCGATATGCAGCAGCGGCAGGTTGAACCGCGCAGACCCGCATCGCACTGCCAGCCGGTTTGCCTCCACGGTGACCCGGACATCCTTGGGAGGCAGGGCGCGGGCGATCTCCGCGAGCAGCCGCCCGGATACCAAGACCCGTCCCGCGGCCTTCTCGGTGACCGGAACCTCGATCCGGTTGAGCACCTCAAAGTCGAAACCCGAGACGTTCAGCAAACCGTCTACCACCTCGAGCACGACCCCCGCGGTCACCGGGACGACCGGACGGGTCGGTAGGCCCCTCGCTGTCCATGCGATGGCCTCGGCGAACGAGTCGCGCTCTAATTCGAACTCCACCTTGACCCACCATCCCTGCGAGTACTGGCGTTACGCGGGTGCGTCAGCGTACCGGTGCGGTGGTGATGGCGGCGCGGTGGTTGTCTGGTGGTTGTCAGGGGGAGGGGCATCCCTGCACACTGGGAGTTGTCGGTGAACTAGCCGTAGTTCCGGTTCCACACGACGTCAGCCGGACCTCACGGTTAACTGGGCATGAGCGCGATGCCCAGTGCGCCGATTGCGCAGGCGGCTCTCCCCCTAGCCGCTGGCGTACGAGGCCGCCGACCGGGTTCCACCCCGCCCCCCTGATACCCGGTCGGCGGACCCTCTCCCATGGTTGCCCTCATGGGCCGGTGACGGGTTGCCACCACGAACGATACGACTCGTGGCAATCGAGTGAAACAGCATGTCAGGCAACCCTGACACTCAGGTTGGGGGCTCTTCAAGCACCGCCAACCCAGGTGTGGATCACCTCAAACAGCCGCCAACCCGAGGGCTGAACGCAGACTGGAGGAGGCCGGCGAATCGCTAGCGTTGCACTCGCGCGGCGACCGTATGTACCATCCATTCCAGGAATGCATCGGGATTGCGCGACTGCAACAGCACGCGCCCGGGCCCAGCGAAGTCGAACACCCAGCCCTCCCCGCTCTTCGCCGACTGGAGGGTGCGTCCTTCGACAGCGCGGCGCATCTGGAACTGGATGCTCAGGTCGTAGGCGACGACGTGGCCGGTGTCGATCGTGACGATCTCCTGAGGCTGCAGGTCGATGACATCCACCGCGCCATAGATGCTGACCAGTGCTTCCCCTTGGCCGGACGCGCGGATGCCGAAGCCGCCTTCGCCACCGAACAAGTTGGCCATGCCGCCCCACTGGGTATCGATCTCGACTTCGGAAGAGTTGGCAATCCAGCTGCCACGGCGCAGGAAAAACGGCCGCTCCGGCGTGATGGTGATCGGCACGGTGTCGCCGGGCAGCAGGCCTGCCACGTCGACCCAACCGCCGTCTGCCGGTGCGGTGTAGGTGGTGACGAAAAACGATCCACCGCCGAGCAGGCTGCGGGACAGACCCTTCAAGATGCCGCCCTGCGTCTTGGACTCGAGTTGGACGCCAGCGCTGTGCGCGATCATGGCGCCGCCCTCCACCCGGACTGGTTCGCCCGGTGCAAGATGGCAACGCGCAACGGTGAACGACGGGTTGTGCCGGATGTCAACCTTCATGGCCACCGACCCTAGCGGTGGGCGACATCCTGGCGACGTTGGCGGCAGCTGCGGTGGGGATTGGCGGTACTTGAGAAGAGCCACCTACTTGGTGAGGCCGTGCTCGATGGCGTAACGGGCCAGCTCTACGCGGTTATGCAGCTGCAGCTTGCGCAATGCGGACTGCACGTGGTTTTCCACGGTCCGGTGGCTGATCACCAGCGCGTCGGCGATCTGCCGGGCGGTGCGCCCGGTGGCCACCTGGCGTAGCACCTCGGTCTCCCGCTCGGTGAGCGTCGGCACATCGGATCGTGGTTGCCGGGCCATCCGGCGGTACTCGCCGAGCACCAGACCGGCCAGGCCGGGGGTGAATACAGCATCGCCCTCGGCGGTCCGGCACACCGCATCGACCAGTTCCTCCACCGACGCCGATTTGACCAAGTAACCCGAGGCACCCGCCTGCACCGCCGCGAGTACGTCGGCGTGCGCACCGGAGGCCGACAGCACCAGTACCCGGATATCCGGCCAGCTCTCGATGATCCGCCAGGTGGTTTCCGCACCGGATGGGCCGGACAGGCTCGACGGCTCCCCGGAACCGAAGTGCAGGTCCATGAGCACCACATCCGGACGGGCAGCCGGGATGATCCGCAATGCGGCCGCGCCATCGACGGCCGTAGCCACCACGTCAAAGCCCCGCTCGCCGAGGTCACGGGCCACACCAGCGCGCCAGATCGGGTGGTCGTCGACCACCATCACCCGGATCGTCACCGCAGCGCGCCGTGGCTGACTCGGCCTAACCGCACTTCCCATTGAGTGCCGCGTCCCGGACCGGTATCCAGGGTGAGGGTGCCTCCCAGGTCGGCCACCCGGCCGCGGATCGACCGCGATACCCCCATGCGGCCGTCACTTTCTGCGTGGACAAGCTGCTCGGTGTTGATCCCTGGGCCGTTGTCGCGGACGGTGAGCACTACCTCGGTGCCGAGATCCTCAACCAGCACCCATGATTTCGCTTCTGGACCGCCGTGCCGGGACGTGTTGGACAGCGCTTCGCGCACGACGGCGGTCAGCTCGTCGACGTCGCTGGACGCAAGCAGCACCGGGGTTGCCGGGAGCGACACCTCGACCTGTGGGCTGGCCAGCAGCTGGATCGCGCCTGCGAGGTCCTGCTGCCCACCGGTGCCGTCTGGCGGCTGGGTGGACAGCAACGAGCGCAGGGCAATTTCCTGCTCCCCAGCCAGCCGCGCCAGCTCGGCAGCTTCCCCGTCGAGCTGGCCACCCCGGCTGCGCACGCGAGCCAGCACCTGCACCACGCCGTCGTGGATCGATCGGGCCAGCCGTTCCCGTTCGGCCGTGGCCGCCTCGGCGCGGGCAGCACGGCGCAGTTGCTCGGTGGCCTGTCGGGCTGCCGTCGCCGCCATACCGAGCACGAATCCCGTGCCGATCAGCAGGAGGGCGTCGCAGGCCAGGTCGGTGGTGAAGGAACCTCGCAGCCAGATTTCCATCGCCGCTGTGACGGTGCCGAACAGCGCGCCGGCAAGCCGTCCGGCGTGCACCGCGGCGGCGACCACCGGTCCGCACGCCCAGATGGTGGGCAGCAGCGGGGCACGCTGCGTGCTCTCGGTGAGTTGTTCGGGTGACAGCACGAGTGCAGAGCACGCTGTCAACGCCAGGGTGACCAGCAAGTCCACCAGGATGACCTGGCTGCGGCGGGTGCGGTCATCGCTATAGGCCAGGCAGGTCAGCACGGTCCAGATGACAATCGCAGCGAGCGCCGCCCAGCCCAGATCCGGGCGGTCGAAGCCGCCGTGATGCACGATGATCGCCCCAACTGCGAAGGCCGCGGTGATGATCCGCAAGACGACCACGCCGCGCCATAACGGGGTCATGATGTCCGTGGCGGCCGGCATGGCAGCGGATCATTCCAGGTGCCGAGCAATCCGCTGGGCTGGAGGCCACGGTGTGTCCGCGCGACGGGCGAGACCCCGTGTCCGGCAGCTCTCAGCGCACCGGGCGTGAGGGCGCGACACATCGAGCACCGACACGCGACACACGCGGCGTTGGGGCCCGACACACTGGGCGCGGGGTGAGTTAGAAGACGCTGCGCCCGTACATCTCGCCGAGGGGGTCGGCGATCAGTTCGACCCGCGCGCCGTCGGGATCGCGGAAGTAGATGGACGTGCCGCTCTCCAACAGGTAGTCGATGCCCAGGGCGTCCATCTGGTCGCGGATCTCCTGCCAGCGCGGTGGTTCCACGGAGATGGCCAGATGATGCAGGCCGCCGAACACCTCGGCGTACGGCCCGACGTCCACCCCGGGCAAATCGAAGAACGCGAGGGTGTTGCCGTTACCGACATCGAAGAAGAAGTGGGTGGAGCCGGGCAGGTCCCGGTTCTCGAACATGTCGATCAGCGGGAAGCCCAGCAGGCCCTGGTAGAACTCCACGGTGCGGCGCACGTCCGAGGAGATCAGCGCGGTGTGATGGATACCCCGCGCGCTACTTTCCGGCCGGTCGGCCTTGGCCGGCATGAGCTCGGCCTTGATCGCATCGCGCTGTTCGGCCAGTTCAGCGCGCCGCGTCTCGGTTACGGTCACCCGTCAAGCATGCTCCGGCGCCGCCGTCACGGCTAGCTTGAAGCGGGCGAACTCATCCACCATCGCCGCCAACGACCAGTGCGCGTTGAGCCCGCTCGGATTGGGCAGCGCCCATACCAGCACCGGACCCCAATCAGGCTGGCGCCCGATGGCTGCCCGCGGCGATGCGAAGGCCACCCGGTAGGCAGTGATGCCGACGATGCCCACTGCCGCCGGCTGCCAGGTACGCACCAGTTCCTGGAACTGCTGGCCACCGGCCACCAGCTCGGCGCCGCTCAGTTCGTCGGCGCGCGCGGTGGCGCGAGGCACGATGTTGGTGATGCCCAACCCGAGGGTGGGCAGCAGATGCTGCTCGTCGGGCCGCAACCGGCGCGGGGTGAAGCCAGCGCCGTGCAACGCCGGCCAGAATCGGTTGCCGGGCCGAGCGAAGTGGTGACCGGTGGCTGCCGAGACCAGCCCCGGGTTGATCCCGCAGAACAGCACCCGCAACGGCGGGTCCCCCGGCCCGGGTAGCACATCGGGAATCGTCGCGTCCCGCGCCAACAGTCACCTCCACGCAGCCCCCATCTCCCGCAGTCTGGATGCAGACTGCTGTTTCAGAGGGCTCAAAAACAGCAGGCTGCATCCAGACTGCGATTCAGCGGATTTCCGGGTCGACGGGGACATCGGCCAGGGGCACCGCTGAACCGCTGGTCTCGTCGTCATCCGGTTCGTCCTTCCCGCTGGTCAGGGCTCGGATGCCGGCGTTGAGCACGGCGAGCAGTGGCACCGACAGCAACGCCCCGGCGATACCGGCAAGCACCGAACCGATCGCGACGGCCAGCACGACTGCGATCCCGCTGAGCTCCACAGCGCGGCCCATCAGCAGCGGCTGCAACACGTTGCCCTCGAGTTGCTGCACGATGACCACCACACCGAGCACGATCAGCGCCGGCACCATACCCTTGGCGACCAGCACAATCAGCACCGCGAGCACACCGGAGACCACCGCGCCGATCACCGGGATGAACGCGGCCAGGAACGTCAGCGCAGCAAGCGGCACCACCAGCGGAGCACCAACCACCACCAAACCGACCCCAATGCCGACGGCATCCACTACCGCGACCAGCACCGTGGCCCGGATGAACCCGCCCAACGACGCGAATGCCCGGCAGCCTGCCAGGTCCACCCGGTCGCGTACCGACCGAGGCACCCCGCGAATCAGAAAAAGCCATATCGAGCGGCCACCATAGAGAAAGTAGATCAAGGTGAACAGCGCCAAGGCAGCACCGGTGAGGTACTGCCCCACGGTGAATGCCGTGGACAGCGCCCCTGAGGTGATCGCATCGTGGTTGGCCTGTAGCCACTGGCTCAGCGAATTCGCCGGGTTCTGGAAGTTGATCGACGGCAGGCCGAAGGGAGGGTGCTGCAACCAGGTCCGGATGGCGTTAAGACTGTTCACCACCTGGGCTTGCAGGTCGGGCAACCCGCTGACGAACGCGCGGATCACGAAGACGAGCAGCCCACCGATCAGGGCCAGGCCGCCGACGAGGACTACCAGGGTGGCCAGCCCACGAGGCACCCGATGCTTGATCAACCAATCCACCACCGGGCCCAGCAGCGCGGTGAGCAGCAACGCCACCGCAACCGGGATCACCACCACCCGGAGTTTGATGGCAACGTAGCCCAGCACGACCAACATGCCGGAGATCGCCAGCAGGCGCCAAGACAGCGCCGCCGCCACCCGTATCGGGTAGGGGACGGCCGCCTCCGCATCACGGCTGGCCGGACGGGAGCGCACGATTACACGCTATCCGGCAAGGCATCAGGTTGGCCGCTGCCGGAAGTCGGCACGCCGGTTCGCACAGCGAAGTCGCAGCAGGCGACAATTCGCGATCACTGGTTGAGCCTGGGACATTCACAGGAGGTGCACAAACGTCAGGGGGAGACCGCGATGCCTGACACCGCAACCGCCGGCAGCTACCTGAGCCGCACCGGCGAGTACACCCGCGACCAGCGTTACCTCACCACTCGCATCACCGCTGACGGGCGCGACGGCTTCCCGGCGGAACCCGGCCGGTACCGCCTGGTGGTCAGCAGGGCCTGCCCGTGGGCCAACCGGGCGATCATCGTCCGCCGGCTGCTCGGGCTGGAGAAGGTGTTGTCGATGGCGGTGGCCGGGCCGGTCCATGACGAGCGCAGCTGGTCGTTCGACCTCGATCCCGGCGGCCGCGATCCCGTGCTGGGTATCGAACGCCTCCAGGATGCCTACTTCGCCCGGATCCCTGGCTATGACCGGGGCATCACAGTGCCCGCCATCGTCGATATCCCCACCGGCCAGGTCGTCACCAATGACTTCGCCCAGATCACCCTGGACCTGTCCACCCAGTGGCGGCCCTATCACCGCACCGGTGCCCCCGACCTCTACCCCGAAGATCGCCGCACCGAGATCGACGAAGTCAACAAGGTCGTGTTCAGCGACGTCAACAACGGGGTGTACCGCTGCGGCTTCGCCAGCACCCAGCAGGCCTACGAGAAGGCCTACCACCGCCTTTTCGACCGGCTGGACTGGCTATCAGACCGGCTGGAGGGCCAGCGCTATCTCGTCGGCGAAACGATCACCGAGGCCGACGTGCGGCTGTTCACCACCCTGGTGCGTTTCGATGCGGTCTACCACGGGCACTTCAAGTGCAACCGGCACAAGCTGGCTGAGATGCCGGTGTTATGGGCCTACGCCCGGGACCTGTTCACCACTCCGGGCTTTGGCGACACCATCGACTTCGATCACATCAAGCGGCACTACTACCAGGTGCACCGGGACATCAACCCGAGCGGTATCGTGCCCGCCGGGCCCGACCTGTCCGGATGGCTGGACCCGCACGGCCGGGACGCGCTGGGCGGGCGGCCCTTCGGTGACGGCACCCCGCCTGGTCCACCACCGCCCGAGGAGACCGTCCCGCCCGAGCACACCCCGCTGCGCTGAGACATTACGGGCTGAGCACACCCCGCTCGGCGGGCCTCCCGGGCTAGCTACTCGAACGTCTCCCCGGCGTCGGCTTTGGCGACCAGCGACAGTGGCGGGGTGAACCGGTCTCCGTAACGGTCGGCGAGCTCACGGGCGCGGGTGACGAAACCGGGCAGGCCACCGGGGTAGCCGTTGATGTATTGCAGCACGCCGCCGGTCCACGGCGGGAACCCGATGCCCATGATGGAGCCGATATTGGCGTCGGGCACCGAGGTGATGACGCCCTCATCGACGCATTTCACCGTCTCCAGGGCTTCGGCGAACAGCATCCGTTCCTTCATGTCGTCGAACGGGATCGCATCGGGGCGGAACGGGCCGAAGTGCTCGATCAGGCCGGGCCACAGCCGGGTGCGGCGGCCGGACTCGTAGTCGTAGAACCCGGCACCCCCGGCACGTCCCGGACGGTGATAGTCCTGCACCATCGCGTCGACGATCCCGTCGGCGGGATGCGGAGTCCAGGTGCCACCAGCGGCCTCGACACCGCGCCGGGTCTCCTCGCGGATCTTGCGCGTCAGGGTCAGGGTCAGCTCGTCCACCAGCTGCAACACCGGCGCCGGGTAACCGGCCTGCGAGCTGGCCTGCTCGATGGACGCCGGGGCGGCGCCCTCGGCGAGCATCGCCACCGCCTCGTTGATGAAGGTGCCGATCACCCGGCTGGTGAAGAAACCACGGCTGTCGTTGACCACGATCGGGGTCTTGCGGATCTGCTGCACGACGTCGATCGCGGCGGCCAGCGCGGCATCCGAGGTCTGCTCGCCGCGGACGATCTCCACGAGTGGCATCTTGTCCACCGGTGAGAAGAAGTGCAGGCCGAGGAAGTCCTGCGGGCGGTCAACGCCGGCGGCGAGGTCAGTGATCGGCAGCGTGGAGGTGTTGGAGCACAGCAGCGCGTCGGGCTCGACCACGTCCATGATCTCGGCGAAGACCGTCTTCTTCAACGCGGGGTCCTCGAACACCGCCTCGATCACCAGGTCACAGCCTTTCAGATCGGCCGCGTCGGCGGTCGGGGTGATTCGGGCCAGCAGCTCGTCGCGCTGATCTGGCGTCGACCGCCCCCGGGACACGGCCTTGTCCAGCAGCTTGGCCGAGTAGGCCTTGCCCTTCTCGGCGGCAGCCAGGTCGACGTCCTTGAGCACGACGTCCATGCCGGCCCGGGCGCAGCTGTAGGCGATGCCGGCGCCCATCATTCCGGCGCCGAGCACGCCGACCTTGCGGAAGGTGCGCTGCGGGTAGCCGTCGGGCCGGCTGCCGCCCTTGTTGATGTGCTGCAGGTCGAAAAAGAACGCCTTGATCATGTTCTTGGCGACCTGGCCGGTGGCCAGGTCCATGAAGTACCGGGTCTCGATCTGCAGCGCGGTGTCGAAGTCCACCTGGGTGCCTTCCACCGCGGCGCACAGGATGTGGTGCGGGGCGGGCATCGGCACGCCTTTGAGCTGCTTGCGCAGTGTGGCAGGGAACGCGGGCAGCATCTGGGCCAGCTGCGGGGTGGACGGCGTGCCGCCGGGGATCTTGTAGCCGCGGATGTCCCAGGGCTGCTGCGCGCGCGGGTGGGCGGCGATCCACTCGCGGGCCTTGGTGAACATCTCGTCCGGAGTGTCGGCGACCTCGACGATGCCCAGCTGAGCGGCCTGCGCGGGGCGCAGCTGCTGGCCCTTGGTCAGCAACTCCGTCAGCGCGACCATCAGGCCGAGCATCCGCACCGTGCGGGTCACCCCGCCCAGCCCCGGCAGGATTCCCAGGGTCACCTCGGGGAACCCGATCTTGGTGCCTGGAGCGTCGAGGGCAATGCGATGGTGGCAGGCCAGCGCGAGCTCGAGACCACCACCGAGCGCGGTGCCATTGATCGCGGCGACGACCGGGCGGCCCAGCTTCTCCAACCGCCGCAGCTGGCTTTTCACCAGCGCGATGTGGGCGGCCAGCTCCCGGGCATTGTCCGGCGTGACGTTGCGCAGCATGTTGAGGTCAGCGCCGGCGAAGAAGGTCTTCTTTGCCGAGGTAATGATGACGCCGGTGATCGAGTCGCGTTCGGCTTCCAGCCGATCCAGCGTCCGGCTCATCGACGTCACGTAGCGATCGTTGATCGTGTTCGCCGACTTGCCGGGGTCGTCGAGCGTTAGCGTGACGATGCCGTCAGCGTCGGCATCCCAACGAATGCTCTCAGTCATCCTCAGCTCACCCTCTCAATGATGGTGGCGATGCCCATGCCGCCGCCGACGCACAGCGTGGCCAGGCCGTAGCGCAGATCGCGACGCTCCAGCTCGTCGACCAGCGTGCCCAGGATCATCGCCCCGGTTGCGCCCAGCGGGTGACCCATCGCGATCGCCCCGCCGTTGACATTGACCTTGTCGTGCGGCACGCCCATCTCGCGCATGAAACGCAGCACCACCGCGGCGAACGCCTCGTTGACCTCGATCAGGTCGATCTGGTCGATGGTCATGCCCGCTCTGGCCAGCGCCTTGCGGGTGGCCGGCGCCGGACCGGTCAGCATGATCGTCGGTTCCTCGCCGGTGACCGCGCCGGCCACGATCCGGGCCCGGGGCGTCAGCCCGAGATCCCGCCCAACCTGCTCGGATCCGACAACCACGAGCGCTGCACCGTCCACGATCCCCGAGGAGTTGCCGGCGTGGTGCACGTGCTCGATGCGCTCCAGCCAGTGGTAGCGCTGCAAAGCGACAGCGTCGAATCCGGCCTGGTCGCCGATGTCGGCAAAGGATGGGGACAGCGCGCTGAGACCATCGAGTGTGGTGTCCGGACGCAAGTGCTCGTCACGATCCAGGATGACCGTGCCGGTGAGGTCGCGTACCGGCACCACCGAGCGCTGGAAATACCCGTTGCTCCACGCCTTGGCCGCGCGGTGCTGCGATTCCACTGCGTAGCAGTCGACGTCGTGGCGGGTGAAGCCCTCGATGGTGGCGATCAGGTCGGCGCTGATGCCTTGCGGGACGAAGCGGGTGGCGTAGGCAGTCTCGGGATCCATGGCCCAGGGGCCACCGTCGGAGCCCATCGGCACCCGGGACATCGACTCGACGCCGCCGGTGAGCACCAGATCCTCCCAGCCGGAGCGGACCTTCACCGCACCGAGGTTGACCGCCTCCAGGCCCGATGCGCAGAACCGGTTGATCTGCAGGCCGGCAACGGTGTCGGGTAGCCCGGCGGCGAGCGCGGCGGCCCGGGGCAGATCCCCGCCCTGGTCGCCGATCGGGGCGACCACCCCGAGCACGATGTCATCGATCCGCTTGGCATCCAGGTTGGGGTGGCGGTTGCGCAGCTCGTCGATCAGCCCGTTGACCAGGGAGATCGGCTTGACGCTGTGCAGCGCGCCGGTCGGCTTGCCCTTGCCCCGCGGGGTGCGCAGGGCTTCGTAAAGAAATGCTTCAGGCATGGTGGGCTCCGGTCTTGATCTCGGACTGCACCGCGGATTCCCGGATCGCGCGGTTGACGGCGAGTTGGAAGTGCGTGACGACCCCGTCGACGGTGATCGGCTTGAGCCGCTCCAGCAGCGCGATCAGTGCCTTGCGCAGCCCTGGAGGGCGGCCACGTTCGCGGTAATCCCGCAGCACGGTGTCGTGGAACAGTGCCACCAGCTCGGTGGCCAGCGCGCTGGTGTGGTGCTCGATGAGGTTCTTGGCGGCCAGCTGGACGTCGAAATCCATCCCGGTGTCAAGCAGGCTCAACCCGTAACCCAGCTTGTCCGGGCTGGTCAGCATCCATCCGGAATCGTTGCGCTCGATCACGCCCAGCGCGGTCAGCTGCGCCAGCGCCTCGTCATCCAGGGCCCGCCCGGCGCGTTGTTCCAGCTCGGCCCGGTCCACCGTCTGGGGTTCCTCGGGCAGCCACGGGGCGAGCAGAGCGCGGTGCACCGCGAGGTCCTCGGGCGAGCGGTCCAGCGGGATCCGGGCCAGGTAACCCTCGATCGCGGCCAGCGTGAAGCCCAACCCCTGCAGGTCGCGGACCAGCTCGAGGCGAGCGATGTGGCGCTCGTCGTACAAGCCCAGCCGGCCGCGCACCGTCGGCGGCGGGATCAGCCCCATCCCCGCGTAGAAGCGGATGGTGCGCACACTGATCCCCGTCCGCTCAGCCAGCTCGGAAATCGTGAGCACGTACGTAACAGTACCACTGTCATGACAGCACCACTGTCACATGTGATCCACCCCTCACAGTCTGGATGCAGACTGCTGTTTTCGAGGCCCCAAAACAGCAGCCTGCATCCAGACTGCGGGGAGGGAGGGGGAAACGTGATCAATCTGTATTCGGATACGCAGACCCGGCCGGTCGAGGAGATGCGCAAGGTGATGGCGCGCGCCGAGGTGGGCGATGAGCAGCGGGGCGAGGATCCCACCGTCAACGCGCTGTGCGAGCGGGTCGCCACGCTGCTCGGTAAACCGGCCGCGATGTTCCTGCCGTCGGGCACGATGTGCAACGCGATCGGTTTCCGGCTGCATGTCCGCCCGGGCGGCGATGCGGTGCACCTGCACCCGATGTCGCACCCGATCGTCGCCGAGGGTGGCGGACCGTCCGCGCTATCAGGCGCGGTGCTCGCCCCGGTGGCTGGAGAGGGCGGCATGTTCACCGCCGGCGCGCTGGAGGCGGCGCTGTTTCCCGCCGCAGACCGCTACGTGCCGCGCTCGCGGCTGGTGTCGGTAGAGCAGACCACCAATTTGGCCGGCGGCCGGGTGTGGCCGCTCGATCAGATGCGTGCCGTGCTCGAAGTGGCCGCAAGGCACCGCTTGCGCACCCACCTGGACGGGGCCCGGCTGCTCAACGCGGTGGTCGCCGTTGGCGTGCCGGCCGCGGAGTGGGCGCGCGGGTTCGACACCGCGTGGATCGACTTCACCAAGGGGCTCGGCGCGCCGGTGGGTGCTGTGCTGGCTGGTTCTCCCGAGCTGATCGAGGAGGCCTGGCGGTACAAGCAGATGATGGGCGGGGCGCTGCGCCAGGCCGGTATCGTCGCCGCCGGCTGCCTGTGGGCGCTGGACCACCATGTCGACCGCCTGGCCGACGATCACGCCAACGCCCGGATCCTGGCCGAGGGGCTGGCCGAGTTGCCCGCCGTCAGTCTCGATCCCGATACCGTCGACACCAACATCGTGGTGTTCGGGGTGGTCGACGCACCGACGTTCTGTCAACGGCTGGAAGACGAGCATGGCGTACTGATGGGTGCGCTGGGACCCGACCAGGTTCGCGCCGTGACGCACCACGACGTCGACACCACCGGCGTGCATCGGGCAACCGCCGCCGTCAAGGCGGTTCTGCATGCCGGCTGATGAAGGCCTCAGCGCTGTGGGGATCACCGCGCTGGGGGTGGCGTCGGCACGGGCGGTAGTAAGCCGGCGGCCAGACCGGTTGTTCGACGACCCACCCGCGGCAAAGGTTGCCCAGCGGGCCCAGCGGGAACTGGCGGAAGCGTTCGGCAGCGGTGCACACGGTGCCGCGCAGGCCGGACCCGTTGACGAGGAAGCTGTGCGTGCCTTCCCGGAGTACGCCGCTGCCCGCACGCGCTACTCCGACGATTGCCTGCTGCAGGCCTCCGCGGCCGGGTACCGCCAGTGGGCCGAACTCTTGGCTGGTCACCGCAGCTGGGGCATGACCTCTGCGGCGATCAGCTCGATTTGGTCCAAGTCCGACAGGTCAAGCAGCTGCAGGTAGATTCGCTCGATCCCGGCGTGCGCGCGCCAGGTCCCAAGGCGATCGACGGCCTCGGCCGGTAGCCCAGCGATACCGTTGGCGCGCAAATCCTCCACCGTCCGGCCGATCACTTCAGCCCGGCGGACCAGCTCAGCTTCATCGCGCGCCACCGCGACAACCAGTGCGGCCGAGCGGCGGATTTCTGCCGGGTCGCGTCCGATCTCGGAGCACGCCGCACTGACCCGGTCGAATTGGGTTTTCGTCGTCTCGATGGAGCTGAACGCGACGTTGTACTCGTTGGCGAACTGCGCGGCCAGCATCGGCGTGCGGCGAGCCCCCGTGCCGCCGATGATCAGCGGCGGGTGCGGCTGTTGGGCCGGTTTGGGTAGCGCTGGTGAGTCGGTGAGCTGGTAGTGGCGCCCGGCGAAGGAGTACCGCTGCCCTAAGGGCGTACGCCATAACCCCGTGACGATCTCGACCTGCTCCGCGTAACGGTCGAACCGTTCGGGCAGCGGCGGGAACGGGATGCCGTAGGCGGCGTGCTCGTCGGCGTACCAACCACTGCCCATACCTAGCTCAACCCGGCCGCCGGCCATCTGGTCCACCTGCGCCACGATGATCGCCAGCGGGCCTGGAAGCCGGAAAGTCGCCGGACTCACCAGCGTGCCCAGACGGATCGTGCTGGTCTGCAGAGCCAGCCCGGCAAGCGTGGCCCACGCATCGGTGGGGCCGGGCTCACCGGATCCCTCGCCGATCCGCAAGTAGTGATCTGATCGGAAGAACGCGTCGTACCCGGCGTCCTCCGCTGTGCGCGCGACACGCAGCTGATCCTGGTAGGTCGCGCCTTGCTGGGGCTCGGTAAAGATCCGGAAATCCACGGCTCTTCAGGCTAGTCGCGTGTCACATGCCGTGCTCCGCCGCACGCCGGACGGCTTCGATGTCGATTTTGTGCATGCCGAGCATCGCTTTCATCGCAGCTTGTGACTTGTTCGGATCGGGATCGCCCAGCAGCTCGATCAGCGCGGTCGGGACGATCTGCCAGGATACGCCGAATTGATCCTTCAGCCAGCCGCACGGACCTTCCTCCCCACCCTCGGAAAGCTTGCTCCAGAAATAGTCGACCTCCTCCTGCGTCTGGCAGCTCACTTGAAAGGAGATGGCCTCATCGAAGGTGAACTGCGGTCCACCGTTCAACGCGACGAACCTCTGCCCGTCCAATTCGAACAAAACTGTCACGACCGCGCCTTCCGGCCCGGGACCGGCGGCGCCGTAGCGAGCAATATCGATAATCTTGGAATTGTCGAAGACGCTGATGTAGAAGTTCGCCGCATCTTCGCCCTGGGTGTCGAACCACAGGCATGGGGTAATCTTCTGGATTTCCATGAGCTCGTCCTCTCCGCGTTCGCCCGCACCCACTCGATGGGCTCTGGTGAGTAAGACCGCCGGGCCGGGGGAGAGTAATCGACCGAAGCCCTAATCGCTGGTGCTGGTGCGGCTGGGTGGGACGCACCGTTCCTGCGCGGTGGACCGCTGTTGTGGCAGATGCTCCAGACAAGGCGGGGTGATCGTGCTTCCCGTGCGGCTGTGCCGCGGCGAGGGCAGGGGTGGGACGCGACCGCCCCGGTATCCGTCGTGCCACTGGAGCAGCCAACTCAGTGTCTGATACGCGCCGCAGCCCTCTTCGGGATCGATGAGCTCGACGTCCGGCGGCCAGTAGGCCACACCCAACTCAACGCAGGCAGCTTTCAGCTCTTCCTCTGAGATGCTGCCTTCTGTCAGGCTCTTCGCCGCCCAGCACTCGGCTATGGCCACCGCCGCGGTGACGGGCTGGTCAGGCCTGCCGGTCACCGGCCCGACCATGTCGTCTCCGGTTGCCCACCGCAGCACGCCAACAATGCCGCGCGCTTGAGGCCGGTTACCGCGCGGCGCGCCGTATTGCGACCGCGCCAACGAGTACAGCTCGGCGACTTCCGTCGCCGACGGAACCACCCATGCTGGAAGCGCCGACCCCCACGCCCGCGTCATTGTCTGAGTATGGGGCTGTACACCTGATCTTATGAAGACGCTGAACAGCCTCCATCTGGAGGCGATGGCCTGTCCGGTGACCCAGGCGGCGATCAAATCCTCAGCGCTGCCGCCGGGTGAAATCGGGAAGCCACCGCAGGCTATGCCACCATGCTGACCCGCTGCACCGGATTTGCCGGGTGCACCGAGGCTCCCGATCGATGCGACGCCTACTCTTCGTCTTGTGGCTGACTACCTGCCGACCGCGCCCTACCGCGGCACCCGGGACTTCCTGCCGCCTGAGATGAGCGTGCGGATCCAGGTTTTCGAGACCCTGTACGAGGTGATCGAGCGGTACGGCTACGTGCGCTACGACGGCCCGACTCTGGAGCCGGTCGAGATCTACGAGGCGAAGTCCAGCCAGGAGATCGTGCAGCAGCAGCTGTACACGTTGACCGACCGCGGCGACCGGCGGCTGGCGATACGACCAGAGATGACGCCGTCGGTCGCGCGGATCATCGCCGGCAATGCCGGCAAGCTCCAGTTCCCGGTGCGCTGGTACAGCCACCCGAACTGTCACCGTTACGAGCGCCCGCAACGTGGCCGTGTCCGTGAGCACTGGCAGATCAACGTTGACGTGTTCGGGTCCGACAGCCCCGCGTGCGAAATCGAGATCTTCGAATTGATTTTCGACATGATGGCCGCCCTCAAAGCGTCACCGGACATGTGGGTGCTACGAGTGAGCGACCGCGTGCTGTTGAACGCGATCCTGACGACGATGGTCGAGGTGACACCTGAGCAAATCCGGGATGTCAGCGCGCTCATCGATCGGTGGGAGAAATACTCGCAAGACCAACTGGCTCACGACGCCGCGGAATTGGGCCTGACCGACAAGCAATTCCACCGGCTGGGCGAGACCCTCGGCGCCGGGGAGAATCTGCTCGACGAGTTGCCCAGCAACGTGCGGGAACAGTCGCTTTTGATGCGTGTGCTCGCCACTGAGGCCCGGGATCTGGTCACCTTCGACCCGAGGATCGTGCGGGGATTCGACTACTACACGTCCACCGTCTTCGAGGTATTCGACACCAGCCCGGAGAATCGGCGATCGCTGTTCGGCGGTGGCCGGTACGCCAATCTGGTGGGACTGTTCTGCGACGCCCAGATTCCTGGAATTGGGTTCGGCATGGGTGACGTCACCCTGATGGACTTTCTCGCTACGCATGATTTATTGCCCGCGCCGCGTAGCGAGGTCGACGTCGCGGTCATCCCGGTGGATGCGACGCTGGCCGAGGCGGCCCGACAGGTGGCACGCGAGCTACGCCAGGCAGGGCTGCGCACCAGCACCCCGCTGGAAATCCGGAGGTTGGGCAAGGAACTGGCCCGCGCGAACCGCTCCGGAGCTCCCGTGACGGTGATCGTCGGGTCCGACGAGTGGTCAGCGGGTACGGTCACCATCCGCAACATGGCCACCGGAGACCAGCAACAGGTTGCCGTCAGCGCAGCGCCATCAGCGGTAACCGCGATCCTGGCCCTCGGTGGATGACGCCGTGCGGCCGAAACGCCGCTGATCATCACAATAGACCATGTGGATGATGACCAATCTTTGCGTTCTCACCAAGAGTGATGAGAACTCGTGTGCCGGTCGCCCAGCGGGCGACTTCACGGATTTTGGGACGTCCTGCTAGCCTCGGATATATTAGAAACTTCGACCGCGGTTTCTTTTGGGGGCACGCGGCGGGCCGCCTTATGGTGACCGGCCGTTCTTGGGTAAACGAAATGATAGCGATCGCAATCCACGGTCAGCGGACAAGTTCTCGGCTCGGATATCATGTTGACGGCGCCGGTAATTTATTCCAGGCGGCGCGTTGCATGTGCATCGGTACGTTAGTTTGTCCGCGAGTGCGCCAGGCATGAGGATTGCCGCAGCCAGCTCATTGTGCCACGGGGCCAGAAACCAACAGTTGGTCTCCACCCGCGCACGGGAACTTGCTGCGTTGCGGCACGAATGGCAGCGCAGCACGTCGGGTGAGCTGCGAGTTGCCTTGGTGCTCGGCGACGCGGGGACGGGAAAAACGCGACTGGCAGACGAGCTGGTGCCGCGCTGTACCAAGTTTCCCATCAGGCTGCTCGCGCACAACTGCCTGTTCCACAGCATGCCACCGTTGGGGCCGTGGGCTGAGGCTCTTCGCCTCCGTGCGGGTGGCCACAACGGTGATCGAGCCTGCCACATTTGCGGGAGTGGACTCGATCGTCTTTCCCCGCTGGTGCGCCGTGCCGGTACCGTCCACGATCAGGCTTCGTGCACCGAAGCTCTTCGGTATCACCTGGTCGAGTGGATCCCGGGCCTGCTGGCCACGGCGAGTAGGGACCGGCCGATCGTCCTGGTCCTTGACGACGTGCACCGCAGTGACGACGCAGTGTGGCAGATGCTGCTGCGGCTGGGCCGGGACTGTCCAGGCAGCCGCCTGTTCGTGCTCGCTACGGCCCGGCCCGCAGAACTGGCCAAGAGCCGGACTGCTCTCGAGGCGCTGCATGCTCTCGAGCAGGGCGCGCGGGTACGCCGGATCGCCCTGGCACCGTTGTCCCGGCAAGATCTCCAGGAACTGGTTGCGGACACCCTGGGACAAGACCGGGCGCCCGCTGCGCTGGTCGACTGGTTGACTGCACGCGCGCAGGGCAATCTCCGGTTCGCCGTGGGTTTGCTGGAAGCATTGGCCGAGTCCGACGCAGATGTCCATGCGCCTGTCTTGGACCGGGTTCCCGAGCGACTGGCCCGCTGGATACGCACCGAGTTGGCGCAAGTCGACCCGCCGGCGCTGGCCGTCTTGGAACTGCTTGCGGTGGCCGGCGAGGTGATGGACCCAGACGACCTGGCTGCGATCACCAGATTGCCGGCCGAACATGTTGCGGTCATCTTGGAGCAGCTGTCGCGGGCTGGCACGGTGATCGAGCGCCAGCGCGAGGGATCGTTGGGCTACGGGTTGGCCCGGGTACTCACCCGGGAGGTGCTGTACAGCGATATCGGTGCGGCCAGGCGTCGGGTACTGCACCGGCGGGTGGCGGCGGCGCTGCTCGCCTCCGGCCGGAATGAGGCCGCCGTATCGCAGTACATTCGCGCCGCACAGGCGGGGGACGGCGAAGCCGTCGTCGCACTGGTCGAGCTGGTGCGTCGAGCTCGCGAGCATAGCTTCGATGCACTGGCGTGGCGGGCAGTTTCGGCGTTACAGGATCTCCTGCCAGCCGGCGATGACCGCTGGAACCAGGTATTGGATGCCTTGGCCTGGCGGCCGAACTGGGGAATCGTCGATCGGCCTGAACACTACGTGGCCGAGATCGGCGCGGTTCAGCAGATGCGGCAACTGCTGCCCAGAGTGACTGACCTGCAGCGGCAGGCCGCGTACCGGTTGTGGCTAGCGGGCCTGTTTGCCTACGGGGCCGGCAACGTCGAGGCCGGCGTACGGGAGTGCTGGCAGGCTTTCGCGCTGTGCCAGCAGGCCGGCTGCGGCGTCGCGGCCCGGTCAGCTGCCATCGAGCTGGCCAAGATCCGCGGATGGTCCGGTGACCTGCGCGGCGAAGAGGTTGCGGCGCAACAGCTGCTCAGCGAGGCCGAACAGAACGGTGATCAACGAGGGATCGCGGAGGCACTGGCGGCATTGGGCCACACTCTGGGCTGGCAGGGCCGGTTCGACGCAGCCGAAAAGGTGCTGTTGCGCAGCGTTGACCTGGCCGCGACGGCAGCGCAGCTCCCCTGGATGTCACAGAGCCTGGCGCTACTAGCGTGCCTGGATGCCTGCCGGGGCGATCTGATCTCGGCTCGCGCCCGGTGTGCGCAGGCAGCCGCATCCAGCCCGCCCGATGACCCGACAATCGGGCGCTGCGGTGAGTTCATCGAACTGCTCGCCGGAGATCTGATCATGGCGCAGGCACATGCCCGGGCGGCGCAACGGCACGAGCCGGCGGCTCGATGCCGCATGCCGGTCCGGCTGGCGAGCCGGGCAGCGATGGCCGCAGCGGAACTGGGCGACCTTACCGGCGCCCGGCGGCACCTTCACGAGATCACGTGCCCCGACAGCGGCAGGCTCGGAATCCTTGAACCCTTGCACTGGTGGGCGGAGGGAGTAGTGGCCCGGGCCGAAGGCCGACCGAGTGCTGCTGCCACCGCACTACGGCGGGCGGTTGAGGGTTACACGGCAATGGGTGCCTACGCCCTCAGAGGTTTCGTGCTGGCTGATCTAGCCGAGGTCACCGTGAGCGCTGGGGACGGCGACGCCGGCGACGCCACGGCCAGCATCACTCAGTGGGCCGGAGACAACGCCCGCCGCACGGGCGCGCCGATCCACCAGACGTTGCAGCTCCTGGTCACGGCGTGGGCTCTGATCGGGCAGCATCGCCACGATGCGGCGGCCCGGGCCGCGCGGCAGGCTGTCGAAGGGTTCAGCGCTCGCGGATATGCGCTGCTGGCGGCGCGGGCCCGGGTCACTTACGCCGATGCGATCCAACGTTTTGATCGCCACGCGGCCGAGGAAGCGTTGCGCACCGCAGCCGCCACATTCGAGGAATGCGGTGCCACGATGCGGTATCAGGAGGTGCGCACCCGGCTGCGGCAACTGGGGCTGGCCAGACGGTGCACCGCACCTACCGAGCCCACCCTAGCGTCGCTCACCAGACGCGAGCGCCAGGTCGCCGCGCTGGCCGCCGGTGGCTACACTGCCGCGCAGATCGCCGCTCAGCTACACATCGGGGTACGCACCGTCGAAACCCATCTCGCCCGCAGCTATCCCAAACTCGGGATCACCTGCAAGCAGCAGCTGGTGCACCGCGCCGCAGAACTCGGATTCACCCCAGGTCCGTAGTTCCACAGTTCCTACGACCCAGATATGGATACTCCGCCCGCCTGCACCTGCATGATCACAGTCAATGCGGCACGGCACCCTATCCGGACCACCTACGAGTGGTTGATCTCGGCACCGCGGTGCAGCTCGCGTGCGGGTCAGCTCCGGTAGCGGGGATTGGTGGTGTGCCATTCGAAGCCGCCGCCCATCCAGGCGCGCACCCCGCGCAGGAACCGCTGGAGCTGCGGCAACGGCACGGGGAGCAGGCTGCGGTGGGTGGCCTGGAAATCCCGCACCAGGTTGTTGTGCAGGTCGACGGTAATCGCGATGGCCTCCTCGAGCGAGCACTGCCGATCGGCGGCAATCTGCAACACCATGTTGCACACCGGCGTGTCGTCGGCGGCGTCCTTGGCTGCCGACACCAGGTCGTTGACCATCACCGAGGCGGTGCCGGCTTGCATCAGGGCGCGTCGGACTCGCGGCTCGTAATACAGGTTGGCGTCGAGTTCGTAGCCGCCGACCGCGTCGATCAGGGTCATCGAGGTGTAGAAGCTGTCGTGCTGGCGAGCGGCGAGGTACTCCCAGGCTGGTGGGTAGCTGCCGGTGAAGCGCCAGGCTGCGTAGCTGTTCCAGCTGACGAACATGGCGAAGGTCGCGTAGCAGGCTCGCTGCACCTGCGCCGGGCTGGCGTGGCGCGTCAGGTGCTCGATACCGGAATTGAGCGCCACCAACACCGGATCCGAACGCAGGGCCTGGTCCAGGGGAACGGAGAACTCGCCGGCCGGGGCCACCGGGTCCATCGCGGCCATCACCAGGGCTAGCCGGGGCGGCAGCTCGGTCGGGGTGGCGCCCATCTTGCTGTCGTCGGCGTAGAGGTCGTCGGCAGCCCACCACGCGGCATTGAGCTGCGCGGCGATCAGCAGGCGGTCGGGATCATCGGTATCGGTGTGGGTGAGCATCGCCAACCGGCCAAACCCGGCCCGGCGCATCAGATCGGCCTGGTCGTCGGTGAAGCCGCAATCCTTGGCCCAGATCACCAGCCGGTCGTCCACCTCGGCGGCCAGCGCGTCGTCCACCCGCTCGACCGCCGGGACGTACAGCGGCGCGGCCGTGCCGTCTCCCCAAGGTCGTTCCAGATAGGCGGGACCAGGCTCGCCGGCCAGAGTGAGTTCGCGGGCGAGGCGGACCGCCGAGGTGCCAAACCCCGATGGGCCAGCCCGGACCGCGGCGACTAGCGCGCTTTCCGGGTCCGGCGGGACCGGGCAGTCACGGTGCGCCGGCGGGTCGATCAGGGGGGTCGTCTCGGCGGTGGGAATGATGTCCGTCATCCGGACAACTCCTCACAGTCTTACGGTGCTCGGGCCTCGGGACACGCGAATGCACTGAATACACACAGCCTGGCAGGCCGGCGCCGGCAAGGACATCCACCAACCAGGGTCCGTAGTTTCTACGGACCTATTGGCTAAGCCGAACAGGTTACCGAATCTGCATTGAGTCCGTACCTCAATCCGTAATTTAGGTCCGTATTTTCTACGGATGTCGCCCTGTGTGGCGACCTTCTAGAGTGAGTCATGATCATGGCACTCATGGCTGTCATAAATAGCCCCGCCGTGGGGTATCGGTACGGATAAAGATCGGTGGTGTGTGACGTGACTGAAACAGTGCAGGCCGAGCCGGGTGTGAATGGTCAGCAACCGCAGAATGGTGAACGTCCGCAGTTGACGCTAGCTACGGAAGCTGCCCGCAATCTGGCGACGACGACCAAGTCGCAGCCACAGATGCAGGCGATCACGTCGCGTTGGCTGTTGCGGGTGTTGCCTTGGGTGGAAGCCGTGGGTGGGACTTTCCGGGTGAACCGCCGGGCCAGTTTCACGTTGGGTGATGGCCGGATCCAGTTCCGGATGAACGGCGACGAAAATATCAAGCCCATCCCGGAGGAACTGTGCGAGTTGCCCATGCTTCGCCAGCTGAACTATGTGGAGCACCGGGATATGCTGGTGGAGCTGGCAGACGCATTCCAGCTGCGCAACATCGAACGCGGATCCACCGTTGTGCAGCAGGGCCAACCAGCCGATCGGCTGTTCCTCATCGCCCATGGCAAGGCCAACAAGATTGGCCCAGGTAAGTACGGCGATCCCACAGTGCTGGGAACCCTCCATGATGGTGACTACTTCGGTGACCGAGAACTGGTGACAGAATCCGACAATTGGACGTACACCGTACGCGCGGTCACCCCATTAAAGGTCTTGGAGTTGCCCGAGCAGGCTTTCCGGCAACTGGTCGACCGTTCCGAACCTTTGCGGAACAGCTATGAGAAGTTCCGGGACATTGTGGCCAATGCTGCCGAAGCCGCGGATGAACATGGCGAGAAGAGGATCCAGCTCAGTGCTGACCATCCGCAGGAACATCTCCTGGACGGCACGTACGTCGATTACCAGCTGTCACCCCGAGAGTATCAGCTCAGCGTGGCGCAGACTGTGCTGCGAGTCCATACCCGCGTGGCAGATCTGTACAACAACCCGATGAACCAGTTCGAAGAACAGCTTCGGCTGACCATCGAGGCGCTGCGGGAAAAACAAGAAAACGAGCTGATGAACAATACCGACTTCGGGCTGTTGCACAACGCTGAGCCGCAGCAGCGCGTCAGCACCCGCAGTGGACCACCCACTCCTGATGATCTCGACGAACTGATAGCCACGGTATGGAAAGAACCGGACGTGATGCTGGCACACCCTCGGGCCATCGCCGCATTCGGTCGGGAATGTAACAACCGGGGCATCTATCCAATGAGCATCGATCTGGGCGGCCAGAAGGTGCCGGCCTGGCGTGGCATTCCGATGCTGCCGTGCAACAAGATTCCGATAGACAAGTACCAGACAAGTTCTATTGTGCTGATGCGGACTGGCCTGGAGAAGCAAGGCGTGATCGGTCTGCACCAGACGGGCCTGCCCGACGAGGTCCAGCCCGGTTTGAACGTTCGCTTCATGCACATTGACGACAAAGCCATCATGCACTACCTGGTCAGCGCATACTACTCAGCCGCGGTCATGGTTCCGGATGCTCTCGGCATTCTGGAAAACGTCGAGGTGGGGGTTTACCATGACGACGATTCTCTTTCCCCGAACGGGCAGACACCACAATCTTCGGAGTCTGGAGGATCCTCGGGGCAGCGGTCCTCAAGAAAGTCGAAGTAAGGAACGACTGCGCTCATCGAGGACTGGTCATGCAACCCTTCGAGCTGCCAGATTTCTACGTGCCCTATCCGGCCCGTTTGAATCCACATCTGGACTCGGCGCGAACGCACACTAAAGCATGGGCGCGCGAGATGGGAATGCTCGATGCCCCACCGGACGCGCCCGGAGCGAACATCTGGGACGAGCATAAGTTTGATTCCATGGATTTCGCGTTGCTGTGCGCATACACCCATCCCGACGCGCCGAGTCAGGAGCTGGACCTGGTGACGGACTGGTACGTCTGGGTGTTCTACTTTGACGACCATTTCCTCGAAGTTTATAAACGCAGCCACGATCAGCTCGGCGCGAAGGAGTATCTCGATCGACTGCCCGAGTTCATGCCCGTCAATCTCACCGATACGGTATCCGAGCCGGCAAATCCAGTTGAGCGTGGTCTGATCGATCTGTGGACTCGCACCGTTCCGAATAGATCAATAGAATGGCGACAGAGGTTCTTCGACAGCACCCGCAACCTTCTTTACGAGTCAACCTGGGAGCTCGCTAACATCAGTGGCAACCGGGTCCCGAACCCGATCGAGTACGTCGAGGTGCGGCGCAAGGTCGGTGGTGCGCCCTGGTCGGCCGATCTGGTGGAGCATGCCGCGTCCGTCGAGATCCCGCCGCGGATCGCCGATAGCCGACCGATTCGCGTTCTCAAAGACAGTTTTGCCGACGCGGTACATTTCCGCAACGACCTGTTTTCTTACCAGCGTGAAACTCAACAAGAAGGTGAAATCAACAACTGCGTCCTGGTGCTTGAGCGATTTTTGGACGTCAGCCCGCAGCGCGCCGCGGATCTGACCAACGATCTTTTGACCTCGCGCCTGCAACAATTCGAAAACACCACCCTGACCGAGCTACCAGCCCTATTCGAAGAGTGTGGCCTTGATCCGCCGGAGCGGGAAAGTGTCCTGCTGTTTGTGAAGGGTCTGCAGGATTGGCAGTCGGGTTGCCACGAGTGGCATCTGCGGTCAAGCCGTTACATGAACGAGAAGGCGACCGATGAGCCGTCGATAGTGCAGCGACTGCTCAGCGGCCCGGCAGGGCTGGGTACCTCGGCAGCGCAGATCAGGTTGTCACCCGGCGCCTTGGGCCTACAGCGGGTCAAATACCATACCCATTCGCCGTACCTGCCGGTGGGCCCCACGAAGTTGCCGGATTTCTCCATGCCGTATACCGCACGGGTCAACGGTCATCTGGAGCGCTCGCGGCGATATTGCATCGAGTGGGCCGGCCAGATGGGAATGGTGGATCCCCCGCCTAACGGGGTCGGTATCTGGGATGAGGAAAACCTCGCGTTGTTTGATCTCGCGCACTGCGCAGCCCGGATGCATCCGGATGTATCGGGCCCGCAGCTTGATCTGTCTGCAGCGTGGTTGACGTGGGAAACCTACGCTGATGACTACTTTCCGGCAGTGTTCGGACCGACTCGCAACATGGCGGGCGCAAAGCTCTTTAACGTGCGGTTAGCGGAATTCATGCCGCTGGATTGCTCGGCGACACCACTGCCGGCCAACCCGGTAGAAGCTGGTTTGGCGGATCTGTGGATGCGCACCGCCGCTGGAATGACCATCGCGGGGCGACGTCAGTTTCGACGGGCTGTGGAAAGCATGACGACCAGCTGGCTGTGGGAGCTGGCCAACCACATTCAGCACCGGATTCCCGACCCGGTGGACTATATCGAGATGCGACGGCGCACCTTCGGTTCCGATCTGACGATGAGCCTGGCTCGGATCGCGAAGACTGACGAAGTTCCAGCGGAGATCTTTGACACCCGCACATTGCGCGCGTTGGAGAACTCGGCGGTCGACTATGCGACCTTCGCCAACGACATTTGCTCCTACCAGAAGGAAATCGAGTTCGAAGGCGAGCTGCACAACATCGTGCTGGTCACTCAGAAGTTCCTCGAGATTGATCGCGAGCAGGCGGTGGAAGTCGTCAATAATCTGATGACGTCGCGGATGCGCCAATTTGAGCACATCATCGCCACGGAGCTACCCGTGATTGTCGAGGAGTTCAAACTGGATGCCGCCGCCCGTGAGGCTCTCGATGATCACGTGGTGGGACTGCAAGATTGGATGGCCGGAATTCTCGACTGGCATATGGCCAGCAGCCGATATGCAGAGCCGGCGTTGCGGCGGCGCTACCAGAAAAAGCCGCAGCGACTTGGTAGTCCCACCGGTCTGGGCACTTCAGCGACTTTGATCAACGGCTTGCGCGGCCATGAGGCAGGGGTGGCTTCACCAGCCACGAGCGAAGCAGCACCGGTGTCTGTGCCGGCTGGGGCGTCCGCGCGTGCGGCCCACCATGAGCTGGCGAACGTGGTCGCCGCGCTGCCGTCCAGCGGGCAACAGCCCGACCCGAAGAACCTTCTACAGCCGACCGCAGATCAGCCACCGGGGCATGACAGCCAGCTAGCCCAGCTAGCCGCGTCGTTGCTCGACCGACTTGCCACCGGTCCTACCGGGCTGGGTACCTCGGCGGCCGGACTCCTTCGATCGAGTACCGCCGCCGCGACGAGTACGCCCACCAGCGACGAGCCGTCGGAGCGAGAGCTGTACCGCCCTCCGGCGATGCGTGACGACAGGGCGCTCGCTGAAGAGGTCAACGACTGGACCGAACAAGTCGGGATCTACCCCGGGCACATCGACCGGCTGGACAAAGCCAGCATCGGACGCTTGATGATGCTTGCCCATTCGGCTTCTGGCCGGCATCTGGGATTGGCCCGGTGGTAACCGCGAATGGCACCGCACGACCGAGCGGTATCACGGCTAAAGCATGGACTGAGTGCTCGGCTGAAACACAAGGAAGGAGTCCCCTATGACCACGACCACCTCTACCGGCGCCAATGTGCTGCACACCGCCTACCAGAAATCCGTCGCGGCGTACTGGAACAGCAATCAAGATGACCCGGTCAACCTGCTCCTCGGCCATGTTGACGGTCTTTACCATCACCACTATGGGATCGGTGACTATGACCCGTCGGTGCTGGAAGGTCCGAGTGACACCCGGGATGACCGGATCATCAAGGAAATGCACCGGTTGGAGACAATGCAGGCGAACCTCCTGTTGGACCAGCTCGGCGACATCTCACCGAGTCACCGCCTGCTGGACGCCGGGTCAGGGCGTGGTGGGACCAGTATCATGGCCCACCAGCGCTTCGGCTGTCAGGTGGACGGTGTAACAATCTCGGAATACCAGGTCGGGTTTGCCAATGACCAGGCCGAGCACTGGGGTGTGGCCAACCGGGTGAAATTCCACTTCCGTAATATGCTGGATGCTGGTTTCGAGGACAGATCATTCCGGGGTATCTGGACCAACGAGACCACGATGTACGTGGACCTATTCCAGCTATTCACCGAGTTCTCCCGCCTACTGGAATACGGCGGCCGCTACGTGTGCATCACCGGCTGCTACAACGACGTGACGGGTGGCCGATCGAAAGCGGTCAGCCGGATTGACGAGCACTATATCTGCAATATTCACCCGCGCAGCGAATACTTCAAAGCGCTGGCGGCCAACAACCTCGTGCCGATCAATGTCATCGATCTCACCGCCAGCACCATCCCGTACTGGGAGCTGCGCGCGAAGTCTTCGGTGGCCACCGGGATCGAGGAGCCGTTTTTGACGGCGTACCGCGAGGGCAGCTTCCACTACCTGCTCATTGCCGCGGATCGGATCTGACACCCAGCTGTATCGAGATAGGCATCGAGATAGGTGAGGTGCGTCGTGACCGTGACGGATCCGGACGTTGATGTTGCCGAGGAGCCGCTACTGACGCTGAGCATCGCTGCGGCGCGCAACCTGGCGACGACGACGAACTCCGAGCCGCAGATGCAGGAGATCACCTCTCGCTGGCTGCTGCGAGCATTGCCGTGGGTGGAGGCTTCGGGCGGCACTTTCCGGGTGAACCGCCGGTTGACCTACACGGTGGGCGACGGGCAGGTGACATTCGATACGTCCGGCGCCGAGGTGCGCATTGTTCCCGGGGAGCTGCGCGAGTTGCCGGTACTACGGGATTTCGATGATCCTGAGGTGCTCCAGGAATTGGCCAATCAGTGCGAGCAACAAGAATTCGAACCCGGTAGCACACTGGTCGAAAGGGGTCAACCGGCGGATCACGTCTTTTTCATCGCCCACGGCAAGGTGAACAAGGTCGGTCCGGGAAAGTATGGCGAGCATACTGTGTTGGGTGTGCTCGCCGACGGCGACTACTTCGGTGATGGAGAATTGGTCGAGTCGCAGGACACGTGGGCATTCACGGTCACGGCCGCGACCGCGGCCACCGTGCTTGCCTTACCTGCCCAGGCATTCCGGGAAACGCTCAACAGGTCAGCAGCATTGCAAAGTCACATCGAGCAGTTCCAAACGAGGAGCAGGCAACCGCAGAATAGACGCGGCGAGGCGAACATCGAGCTGAGCGCCGGTCATGCGCAGGAACATCCGCTGGCCGGTACGTTCGTCGCCTACGAGCTTCAACCACGCGAGTACGAACTCAGCGTGGCCCAGACCGTCCTGCGCGTGAATACCCGCGTGGCGGATCTGTACAACACTCCGATGAACCAGACCGAACAACAGCTCAGATTGACCATCGAAGCGCTTCGGGAAAAGCAAGAGTCCGAGCTGATCAACAACCCCGACTTTGGCTTGCTGCATAGCGTCGATGCTCAGCAGCGTCTGTATACCCGCACCGGGCCGCCGACGCCGGACGACATGGATGCGCTGCTTGCCCGGCGCCGCAAGACACGGTTCTACCTCGCCCATCCCCGCACGATCGCCGCATTTGGCCGTGAATGTAATCGCCGCGGTATCTACTCGCCAACCGTTGAGGTCGAGGGCCGGCAGATACAGGCCTGGCGCGGGGTGCCCATCTTCCCTAGCAACAAGATACCTATTTCTGAGTACGGCACCAGCTCAATTCTCGCAATGCGTACCGGTCTGGACGATGAAGGCGTCATCGGGCTACACCAGACCGGGATTCCCGACGAAGTCCAGCCTGGCCTCAACGCGAGATTCATGGGCATCGACGATAAGGCGATCATCTCCTACCTGGTCACCGCGTATTACTCGGTGGCCGTTCTGGTACCGGATGCACTGGGAGTTCTGGAAAACGTCGAGATCGGCCGCTAAGGGGGTGAAATAATCGTGACCACCACCGACAGGATGGCGGTAGCGCGATCGGCCCGCGAGGTGCTCGCGTGGAGTCGCGGTTTGGTAGAGCCCGCCCTGCGAACGGCGGTCGACACCTTGCCTTCGTCCATGGCGCACATCGCTGGTTATCACCTGGGCTGGTGGGATGAGCACGGCCACCCGGTCGGGGTGAACGGGGGTAAAGCGATCCGGCCGGCGCTGGCCCTGCTGTGCGCCCAGGCCGTGGGCGGGACGGCGACAAAGGCGGTACCCGCCGCGGTCGCGGTGGAGCTGGTGCACAACCACTCACTGCTGCACGACGATGTGATGGACGGTGATCTCACCCGGCGCCATCGCCGTACTGCGTGGAGTGTGTTCGGGGTCAACCCGGCGATCCTGGCCGGGGACGCCTTGCTGATCTTGGCCGTGGACGTGCTCGCCGGTAGCGGGCATCCTGCTGCGACCGAGGCCATCCGGATGGTGGCCGCCGCCGTCCAGGAACTGCTCAACGGCCAGAACACGGACCTGTCGTTGGAGCAGCGCGCCGAGGTGGAGCTGGCCGAATGTGTGCGGATGGCCGAAGGCAAGACCGCCGCGCTGATCGGGTGCGCGTGCGCGCTGGGTGCGGTATTCGGTGGCGGCCGCCCGGAGCAGGTGGCGTGCCTGCACGGTTTCGGGATGTCCCTGGGTCTGGCGTTTCAGCACGTGGACGATCTGCTGGGGATCTGGGGGGACCCGGCCGTCACGGGCAAGCCGGTGCACTCAGACCTGTGCAGCTGCAAGAAGTCCTTCCCCGTGGTCGCCGCCCTGACCTCGCAAACCCCAGCGGGGCGCGAGCTGGTTGCGCTGTACCACCAGGATCAGCCGTTGTCCGGGACCGACGCAGCCCACGCCGCGGAACTGATCGACGCCGCGGGCGGGCGGGCCTGGAGTCAGGCGCAGGCTGACGAGCTGGTCGCCCAGGCGATGCGGGAGCTGCACTGCACCAGCCCGGCACCGCGAGCCGCCGCAGAGCTGGGTGCGCTGGCCCGTCTGGCCACCCACCGTGACCACTAATCCCCCGGAGCCACCCATGGCGCTTACTGTCCTGCTGGCCTCACCACGGTCGTTTTGCGCCGGGGTGGAACGCGCCATCGCGGTGGTGGAGCAACTGCTCGAGGCGCGGGGCGGCCCGATCTATGTGCGCAAGCAGATCGTGCACAACACTCATGTGGTCGCTGATCTCGAAGCACACGGAGCGGTGTTCGTCGACGAGTTGGACGCCGTACCCGACGGCGCGACCGTGGTGTTCTCCGCCCACGGCGTGTCCCCGGCGGTGCGGGCCGAGGCCGCCAGCCGGGGTCTGGAGGCGATCGATGCGACGTGCCCGCTGGTCACCAAGGTGCACGCCGAGGCGCGCCGGTTCGCTGCCCGGGGCGACACCGTGGTCTTGATCGGCCACGCCGGGCATGAGGAGATCGAAGGCACCCTGGGCGAGGCTCCGGACCAGACGATCCTGGTGCAAAGCGTTGATGACGCTGCCGAGGTGTCCGTCGCCGACCCCCAGCGGATGTCGTACCTGACGCAGACCACCCTGGCTGTGGATGAGACCACCGAGATCATCGCCGCGCTGCGGGCCCGGTTCCCGGCGCTGCGCGGCCCGGCCTCCGATGACATCTGCTATGCCACGACCAACCGCCAGCACGCGCTGCAGGCAATCGCTGATCAGTCGGATCTGGTGCTGGTGGTCGGCTCGCGCAATTCTTCCAACTCGTTGCGGCTGGTGGAACTCGCACAGCGCCACGGCGTCCCGAGCTATCTCATCGACGACCCCGGTGAAATCCGCCCGGAATGGCTAGACGGGGTGGAGGTGGTGGGAGTGACGGCTGGTGCCTCGGCCCCACCCAGGCTCGTCGACGCCGTCATCGCCTCCCTGGGCAAGTTCGGCCCGGTCAGGGCGGTCGAGCGCGAGATCACACGCGAGAACATCCGGTTTACCCTGCCACCCGTAGTGCGGCGATCATGACCGTGCTCAGCGAGATCTCCGGCCCGGCTGACTTGAAAAGGCTTCCTGCGGCCACGCTGGACACCCTGGCGCAGGAGATCCGCCAGTTCCTGATCGACAAGGTTTCCGGGGCCGGGGGCCACCTGGGATCGAATCTAGGCATGGTGGAGTTGACCATCGCCGTGCACCGGGTGTTCAACTCGCCCTGCGATGTGCTGCTGTTCGACACCGGGCACCAGGCCTACGTGCACAAGATCCTGACCGGCCGGTGCGCGGATTTCAGTTCCCTGCGCCAATCCGGTGGCTTGTCCGGCTACCCCTCACGGACCGAATCCGTCCACGACGTCATCGAAAACTCCCACGCCTCCACCGCGTTGTCCTACGCAGACGGGCTGGCCAAAGCCTTCGCGCTGCACGGCAGCACCGACCGGCGGCGAATAGTCGCCATCGTCGGCGATGGGGCGCTGACCGGCGGCATGTGTTGGGAAGCGCTCAACAACCTCGGCGCCGCCCCGAACCGGCCCGTGATCATCGTGCTCAACGACAACGGCCGCTCCTACTCACCGACTGTCGGCGGTCTCGCGCGCCACCTCGCCGCCGTACCGCAGACGGGCCACTCGGTGTTCGAAAACCTGGGGCTGGCCTACCTCGGTCCCGTCGAAGGACATGACATCACCAAGGTCGAGGATGCCCTGCGACACGCCTGCGGGCTGGCCCGCCCGGTAGTGGTGCACTGCGTGACCCGCAAAGGCAGCGGCTACCCGCCAGCCGAGCAAGACGACACAGATCACTTGCACACCGTCGGCGTCATCGACCCCAGCACCGGCCAGCCCCGGCACCCGGCCAAACCCAGCTGGACCTCGGTATTCGCCGAGGAGATCACCGCGATCGGTGCCGAGCGTGCCGACGTCGTGTGCGTGACGGCAGCGATGCTGCACCCCACGGGTCTGGACAGGTTCGCAGCCCGGTTCCCGGACCGGATCTTCGACGTCGGGATCGCCGAGCAACACGCGGTGACCTCGGCCGCTGGGCTGGCCCTCGGCGGGTTGCACCCGGTGGTGGCGCTGTACTCCACGTTCGTCAGCCGGGCTTTTGACCAGCTGCTCATGGACGTTGCGCTGCACCGGTTGCCGGTCACGCTGGTGCTGGATCGGGCCGGTGTGACGGGGCCGGATGGGCCTAGCCACCATGGCATGTGGGATTCGTCAATCCTGCCGGTCGTGCCCGGGCTACGCATTGCCGTGCCCCGGGACTGCACCAGGCTGCGGGAACTGCTCCGCGAAGCGATCGGCATCAGCGACGGCCCTACCGTGATCCGCTATCCGAAGTCCACCACCGGGCCGGACATCCCGGCCGTTGGCCGCATCGGGCAGTGCGATGTGCTCCGGAACGACCCCGCTGCCATCGGCCTGCTCGTGGCCGTCGGCGCACTCGCCGGCCCCTGCCTGACTGCCGCGCAGGAGCTGGCCGCACACAACGTCCCGGTCACCGTGGTCAACCCGCGCTGGATCGCGCCGGTGGACCCGGCGCTGCTTGCCCTGGCCGCGGCGCATCGCCTGGTGCTTACCGTCGAAGACACCACCACAACCGGGGCTCTAGGCGGCCGGATCGCCCAGGCACTGGCCGCCGCCGGATCCGACACCTGCGCGGCCACCTTCGCCTTGCCACCCCGGTTCCTGCCGCACGCCACCCGGGATCAGATCCTCCAGGCGCACGGCTTGGACGGGATCGGCATCGCCACCGCCGTGCTCAAACGTCTCGCCAGCACTCACCGAGGGAAGGTCACTACCAAGGAGATCTCATGACAGCCGTGTCACTGGGCATGCCCCAGGCTCCGGTCGCGCGACGCCGCATATCCCGCCAGGTCATGATCGGCAGCGTGGCTGTCGGCGGCGGCGCACCCGTCTCGGTGCAGTCCATGACCACCACGGCTACCTCCGATATCAACGCCACCCTGCAGCAGATCGCCGAACTCACCGCGGCCGGCTGCCAGATCGTGCGCGTCGCGGTGCCCAGCCAGGACGACGCCGATGCTTTGCCGGCCATCGCCGCGAAGTCCCAGATCCCGGTGATCGCTGACATCCACTTCCAGCCGCGCTACGTCTTCGCCGCGATCGACGCCGGCTGCGCGGCGGTCCGCGTCAACCCAGGCAACATCAAGAAGTTCGACGACAAGGTCGCGCAGATCGCCCGGGCCGCCAGTGAGGCCAACGTGCCGATCCGCATCGGCGTCAACGCAGGCTCGCTGGACCCCCGGCTGCTGGCCAAATATGGCCGCGCGACCCCGGAGGCCTTGGTCGAGTCAGCTCTGTGGGAATGCTCCTTGTTCGAAGAACACGACTTCCGCGACATCAAGATCTCCGTCAAACACCACGACCCGCTGGTCATGATCGATGCATACCGGCAGCTGGCCGCGCGCTGCGACTACCCGCTGCACCTGGGGGTGACTGAGGCCGGACCGCTGTTCCAGGGCACCATCAAATCCGCCGTCGCCTTCGGAGTGCTGCTCGCCGAGGGGATTGGCGACACCATCCGCGTCTCGCTGTCCGCCCCACCCGTTGAGGAAGTCAAAGTCGGCAACCAGATCCTTGAATCCCTCGGCCTGCGACCGCGGCGCCTGGAAATCGTCTCCTGCCCCTCCTGCGGGCGAGCCCAAGTCGACGTCTACACCCTCGCCGAACAAGTCACCGCCGCCTTCGACGGCTTCCCGGTCCCGCTCCGCATCGCCGTCATGGGCTGCGTCGTCAACGGTCCTGGCGAAGCTCGCGAAGCCGACCTCGGCGTCTCCTCCGGCAACGGCAAAGGCCAAATCTTCGTCCGCGGCAAAGTCGTCAAAACCGTGCCCGAACACCAGATCGTCCAGGCTCTCCTCGACGAAGCCCAGCAACGAGACTGGACAACACCGTCGGAGTGATGGATCTGTCGGGGTTTCACGTGCCTCCGGACACCACCGCCCTCCTGGTATCGAGGATGGCGAGGTCCGCGGCCGCGCGGCCGGCGTGCCATCCGGCTGCGTTGCCGACGCTGAACGACCGGGACACCGACTGCGGGAACATCGACTCGAACAGTTCGTCCACTACACGTTCCCGCGCAGCCAAAACCGGAAGCAGCTGAGCTGCCTCGGCTACCGCGGCCGTGCCCGCGTCCCGTGCGTTGCTGAGCCGCTCGCCGACGCGGGTCGCATAGGCCAGCAGGAACGAGTTGCGGTAGGACCTGGTGCGCGATCGCCCGCTACGGGTCACCTGGCTGCCCGTGGACAGCATCGCCCGGGTCGCTTGGACCAGAAGCGACGTGCTGAGCAGCTCCACGATCTCCAAGTCGACCTCGTCACCGAGCACCGTGGTGAACCCGAGCTTCTCCGACAGCACGGTGCGGCACCGATTCGCTGCCGCCACCGCGGCCACCAGCATCGCTTTCGCGGCCACATACGGGTTGTCCAGCCATAACCGGCGGGCGGCGGCCGGATACGGGTCCGCAGCATCGACCGTGCTCTCCACCATGATCAGCTCGAGCGAGTAGCGGCTCATCAGTTCCTGAGCCTTGGCCGTCAGCGCTTCAGCTTCCTCCGGGAAGGTGGTGGACTCGGCCTTGGCCAGCAGCGCCCGCACGCGGGCCAGGATCTTCTGGTCGATGCCGCGGCAGGGATTTGCCGTCACTGTCACCGATCCTGGCGGCGGCACGATGCTGGGCAGGCAAGGCAATGCCAGCAGCATGGCCAGCACCTCGATGACTGTCATGAGTGCGTCCGCCAGGCCGGTGTGGTGGCGGCGGGACCACTGCTGCAGATGACCTTCGGTCTGGTCGGGCTTCCACCAGACCCCGGCGCCGATGTGGTGGAGATCCTCGCGCCACCGCGGCGCCACGGTCGCCTGCGCATAGTGCTGCGACTCGTCCGCGATCGCGTCGATGAGGTAGCTGACACCGGCTGTCGTTAACCGGCGCCGGGCGATCTGCTGCAGATCCTCGGGGGTCCAGCCACGTTCCCACGCTCCGGTAACGAGCGCCAGCACCGCACACCGCGCCGCTGCCGCCACGATCAGGGGCTGATCGATGCATCGATCGGCGACGATGAGCGCGATGCGACTGCTGGCCTCGGGATGACCTGCCCAGTGCTCGCGTGCGGCGCTGAGCAGCACGGTGGAGATGGTCTCCGCCGATGGTTTGGGCCGACCGGGCCCGGCTTCTGATGGTGCGGCGCCCCATCCAGTGGTCCCGGAATCGCCGCCGGCGCGTTGCGCGCAGGCCCGGCGGTGCGCCCGGCGCCGCGCCGCAGCAGCAGCGCGCCGCTCCCGGTTCCGCTGTACCACCGCGTCCTCCCATCGCCGACATCCGATCGGCAGCAGTATGGAGCGCGACCCCGACAATCCCGTGCTCCCGCGCCGTCGCCGGAGCGCACCGGCGCAGGCGCATGGTTGGCGTCTGAGGAGACCTGGCGGGCCCGGCAACTGATTTGTTCTGCCGTGATCAAGGCTGAGCCCGCTGAGGGCCACGGTTGCGACTCATGCTCGAGTACACGGCACACGGTGTGCATCGGGGCGCGACACGCAGGGTACGGGGGCGCGACACACCGTGCATGGGAGCGCGACACGGGATGCATGGGCCGGGGACGGGGGCGGTTTTGGTGGCGCCGGCTCCGGGTAGGTCCTACTGACCAGTCGAGGAGGATGGCGTGAAGGCGTTGACCTGGCAGGGCAAGCGCGACGTGCGGGTGGAAACCGCCCCGGACCCCAAGATCGAACAGCCGAGCGACGCCATCGTGCGCGTCACCAGCACCAACATCTGCGGCTCCGACCTGCACCTGTACGAGGTACTCGGGGCATTCCTGGAGACAGGTGACATCCTCGGTCACGAAGCGATGGGCATTGTCGAAGAGGTCGGGCCCCAGGCCAGCGAGCACCTCCAGCCTGGTGACCGGGTGGTAGTGCCGTTCAATATCTCCTGCGGGCACTGCTGGATGTGCCAGCGGCAGCTGTACGCGCAGTGTGAGACCACCCAAGTGCGCGAGCACGGCAAAGGCGCGGCCCTGTTCGGCTACACCAAGCTGTACGGCAGCGTGCCAGGCGGCCAAGCGGAGTACCTGCGGGTGCCGCAGGCCCACTTCGGCCCGATCAAGGTTCCGCAAGGCCCACCCGACGATCGGTTCGTCTACCTGTCGGACATCTTGCCGACGGCCTGGCAGGCCGTGGTCTACGCCGATATCCCCAAGGGCGGCTCGGTCGCGGTGTATGGGTTGGGACCCGTCGGGCAGCTGTGTACCCGGATTGCTCACCATCTAGGGGCGGGTCGGGTTTTCGGCGTCGACCTTGTCCCCGAGCGGCTAGCCACCGCCCGCCAGTACGGCGCCGAGGTCATCGACGCGGGCCACACCACGGACGTTCCGGGGTATTTGCACGACACCACAGACGGCCGAGGTCCGGATGCAGTGATCGACGCGGTAGGCATGGAAAGCCACGGCAACCCGATTGCCAAGATCGGCCAGCAGATGGTGACCATGCTGCCGGACGCCGTAGCTGAGCCGCTGGCCAAAAACTTCGGCATCGACCGCATGGGCGCGCTCATGGACTGCATCAAGACGGTGCGCCGGGGGGGCACGGTGTCCGTGAGCGGCGTCTACGGGGGTTCGATCGACCCGATGCCGATGATGGAGATGTTCGACAAGGGAATCCAGTTGCGTATGGGGCAGTGCCACGTCAAGCGGTGGATCAACGACATCATGCCGCTGGTACTCGATGATGCTGATCCACTGGGTACCGAGAGCCTGGCCACTCACCATCTGCCGCTGGACCAGGCGCCGCACGGCTACGACATCTTCCAGAAGAAGCAAGACGGCTGCCAGAAAGTCGTGCTGCGACCCTGACGTCGAGGCTGCACACTGGAGCTCCGGTTGAGGCTCAGCACGGTCCGACTGGCGCACGCCGTGACTGAGCCGGTGCTGGTGCCTGTCCGCCAGGCGCTGCCGCCGGTGCGGCTTAATTCGGTGTCGGTCGACCTCGCGCGCCATACTACGAGCCTGATTTAGTGTCAATTGGCTACGTCAAATCCCTTCGCGGTCTAGGTCGATAAAGCGCTGGGATAAGACTCAAAGGATCATCACGTTTCACTGCAGCTATTTAGCCGTGGTCCAACTTCCGCACAATTATCGTTTATTCGCGTGGGTCCCTGGATGACGGTCCACCGGACAGGTTTAGCTGTTTCACAGGGAGTTTTGAGGTATCCAGGACAACCTGAAAGCATGACCGACGACAGGCCGGGACCGCAGCAGCCAGAACAACCCCGGGGTCATTCCTGTCCGCCCTGGTCGGCGGGCGGTCAGCCCGAGTCGTCTTGGCCGCCTGGCCATCAGCCCGCCGCGGGGCCCTCTGGTGACCCTGGTGGGGGGACGTCGTCTGCGCTGGGCGGGGACGTGTCACCGCCCACCATCCCGATCGGACTGCCGCCTGCTGGTTCGCCACGCTCTCGTCGCGGCAGACCCGTGGCAGCGGCCGCCGTACTGTCGCTGCTGGTGGGTCTCGTCGCGGGAGGAGTCGGCGGTGCCGTTGGTTATCACTTCGCTGGTAACAGCACGGGCCCGAGGAGCGTGCTCGACCAGCCAGCGCCCGGCACCGCGCCGGCCATGGACCCGCCCACCGGTTCGGTGGAGCAGGTAGCCCAGCGGGTGACTCCCGGCGTGGTGCAGCTGCGAGTGAATGGTTCTCAGGAGGCCGATGAAGGCAGCGGCATGGTGCTCACCGCTGACGGGTTGATCCTGACCAACAATCACGTCGTGGAAGCCGCCACCTCTGGCAGTGACGTCGCCGCCGTGTTGCAAGACGGCCGATCCGTGCCGGTCCAGATCGTCGGCAAAGCGCCGTCTTTCGACCTTGCGGTGGTGCGCGCGCAAGGCGTCACCGGCTTGACCCCCGTCCAGCTGGGCAGCTCCACCAACATCCGGGTCGGTCAGCAAGTAGTGGCGATTGGCTCACCGCTGGGTCTGTCCGGCACCGTGACCCACGGCATCATCAGCGCGCTAGATCGGCCGGTACGCGCCGGCGGCCAGGGCAGCGGCCAAGACACCGTGCTCGACGCCATCCAGACCGATGCCGCGATCAACCCCGGTAACTCCGGTGGTCCCCTCACCGACATGCAAGGCCGAGTGATCGGCATCAACTCCGCAATCGCCTCGCTGGGATCCGATCTGAGCCAGTCAGGCTCTATCGGGCTGGGCTTTGCCATTCCGATCGACCAGGCCCGGCGCATCGCCGACGAGCTCATCCACAATGGTCACGCCACGCAGGCCTTGCTCGGCGTCACCGTGCCCGCCGCACAACCCGACGACACCGCCGCAGTGGTCCAACAGGTCACCCCCGGAACTGCTGCCGCAGCGGCCGGCATCCACCCCGGGGACATGATCACCAGGGTGGATGATCGGTTGATCGACAGCGGGGATGCCCTGATCGCGGCCATCCGCTCCCACACACCGGGTGCCCAGGCCACACTTACGGTGAAAAACTCGGCCGGGGCCAGCCGGCAGGTGCACGTCACATTGGGCACCCAGCAGGTCGTAATCCCCTGATGGCGATACAGCGGCGACTTGCTGGTGGTCTGCTGGGCAATTCGCTCCCTGCGACGATGCTCGAGCAGAGTCGACACCTTCGTCATGACGTTAGATATTTCGGCGAACGCGCCAGCTCACCTGATTTGCCTCCTGCCGCGACGACCCACGGCGGCCTCGAGGTGGGGAGACCAGACGCGTGAGTGTCACTGCGCCACGATGTGTTGATGTCGACGTGGGCGACGTTGCCGCGATGCCTTTTGTTGGTCGACCGCAGTCCCGTCTTCGACTGCCGGATCGCGGTTTTTCACTCCGGGGACGCAGCATCGTTCGGGAACGTGGGCAACGATGCCCGGGGACGCGCACCGTCACCGTCTGACGAACCACCAAACGAAGAGGAGTGGTCGTGCCCCCATGGTGTGGCCGGGTCGGTGGGGTGGTCTTGCTGGTCCTCGGCGCGGGACTGGCTGGATGCGGCTTCGTCACGGTCACGGCCAAGCCAACCCCCTCTCCTCAGGGAGCTGATCCGGTGGCCTGGGTGGGAGCGTTTTGCATGGGTTTCACTGAGGTGGTCGCCGCACAAAATCAAGCCGCCACGACAGCGCCGACGCCCCAGGGCCATAAAGACGTGCTGATCAAACTGGCGGATGCCACCCAACAAGCCTTTACCACCACCGCGCGCAAACTGACTCAGCTCGGGCCACCAGCGATCGCCAACGGCAAACAGGCCCAAGACAGCGTGCTGGGCTTTTTCACCACCGCCGCAGCAGCAGTGGGCGATCGGCGCGCGCGGCTGGCCGCGTTGGATCCAAACGACCCAGATTTTGCACAAAAAGCCGCCCATCTCCCCGGTCCCGATCTCAGTGCGGCCGCGAGTCAGATGCAGACGGTGGCCAGCAACAAGGAACTGGCGCCCGCGTTCAGTGCAGCGCCAGAATGCCAGCGACTAACCCGCTGACGGCATTTGGTCGATCCCGTAGCGCCGGAGCGCTGGGGTCAGGTCAAGCGCACGCCCGCGGTCCAGACCGCCCTCGGTCAGCAGTGAGCTGGTGTCATGTTGTGGTCTGCCTCGTGCGCGGTACGAGGATCTTTTGGCGAGGAAGCTTCACACGCCGTGGCAAATGACCACCGGCTTAGTGCCCGCACCACAGCACGCGGGAATCGACCTAGTCAGGTCCAAGGTGGTGGCCTTGAAAAGATCACCACGGCCGGCGCTGCGGGCATTGCTCAAACTTGCTGTCTCCCCCACACCGGGACGTCCCCACCGGCGCTTACTCGGCGCCACCGCGCCTGCACCTCGCAACCACAGAGGTGCCATAGTGCTCGCCGTAATCAAGCAGTCTCGACACGTCAGGTTATGGTCAACATCAACGGAAGCGTGACTATATTCGAGTTGCACCGCGCCTAAAAACCGCTTATACAGAAGTGGTGATTTAATTGAGTCAGCTGCCGGCTACAGCGCCTCCCATTGCCATGGGTACGAGTCGCAATACACATAGCCCTAGCTGACAGCTAGGTGAACAAACACAGAAAAAGTAGCACGGGCACAAGGATGCGCCGCACCCATGCGACTTTTTTAGTAGGGTGGTTGTCGATCAGTTGCTTACGACACTGCCTCAACTCGCTGAACCCAACCGCAGAAAAGCCGGGGACTGAAGTACGCAGGCGATCCCCCACGCCGTGCGATGCCAGTCCCCACATGCGGCCCGGCCTCCCCTTACCCCTCGGGCCGGGCCGCTTCCACGAAACCGCGCATGCGACTGCCCAACCAGGCATGTGGGCGGCACACCCTCTGCCTACCCACTCCCAGCAGCGGTGGCCGGGATATCTCATGCCCGCACCGGCCAAATATTTGTATACTGCAACAAACGGACATTTGTGGCGAAGGTGTCATAACCGCCGCCGGGGGAGAGGCGACCGCACAGGTAAGTAGGAAGGACCAGCGTTCATGGCCGCCACCGTGGCGATGAAGCCCGAGCGGTACCGGCACCCGGCGGAGTCGGTGTCCGCGCCCTTCACCCACCGCCAGATCATGACCATCCTCGGTGGGCTGATGCTGGGCATCCTGCTGGCAGCGTTGGACCAGACGATCGTGTCGACCGCGATCCGGACGATCGCCGACGACCTCCACGGGTTGGACCTGCAGGCCTGGGCGACGACCGCGTACCTGATCACTGCGACGATCGCGACTCCGTTATATGGCAAATTGTCTGACCTTTATGGCCGCAAGCCCTACTTCCTGACCGCGATCTCGATCTTCATCGTCGGGTCGATGTTGTGCACAATCTCGACGTCGATGTATGAGCTGGCTGCCTTCCGCGCGGTACAGGGAATCGGTGCCGGCGGCTTGATGTCGCTGGCGTTTGCGATCATCGGTGACATCGTGGCGCCGCGGGAGCGGGCCCGCTACCAGGGTTATTTCCTCGCGGTGTTCGGCACCGCCAGCGTGATCGGGCCGCTGGTGGGCGGTGGATTCGCCGGGGCTTCCTCGATCCTGGGCATTGCCGGGTGGCGGTGGGTGTTCCTGGTCAACGTCCCGATTGCAGCGATCGCTTTGGTGGTGGTCGCCAGGGTGCTCAATATTCCGCACACCCGACGCGAGGCGCGTATCGACTGGCCCGGTGCGGTGGCCCTGACTGTTGCGGTGGTCCCTGTTCTCCTGGTTGCCGAGCAGGGTCGGGACTGGGGCTGGGGTTCGGCAGGAGCGGTTGGTTGCTATCTGATCGCTACGGCAGGTCTCATCGGGTTCGTGGTTGCCGAGCGACGGATCGGTGACCAGGCATTGCTGCCACTGCGGCTGCTTCACAACGACGTGTTCAGTGTCACGTCGGCCTCGGCTCTCGTCGTTGGCATGGGCATGTTCGGCGGCCTGGTGCTCATCCCGCTGTATCTGCAGATCGTCAAGGGGGCTTCACCGACCAAGTCGGGTCTGCTGCTGCTGCCCCTCATGGCAGGGATCATGGCCAGCTCGATGATCTCGGGTCAGCTGACCGCTCGCACTGGCCGTTACAAGGTCTTCCCCCTGGTGGGCACGGCGTTGATGGCCGTCGCGCTGCTGATGCTGTCTTTCCGCCTGGGCGTTGACACCTCGCTGGCCGAGGTCGACGTGTACATGGTGGTGTTCGGTCTTGGGTTAGGCGGTTGCCTACAGACACTGATCATGGCGGTGCAGAATGCGGTGCCACCACGGGACATGGGTGTAGCCACCGCGTCGGCGACGTTCTTTCGCCAGATGGGCGGGACGTTGGGCGTCGCGGCCTTCCTGTCGATCCTGTTCTCCACGGCCGGACCCAAGATCGCTGACGCATTCCGGACCATCGCAGCTACGCCGCAGTTTCAGTCCGTGCTGGGCGATCCAACCGTCCGGGCCAACCCTGCCAACGCCATCGTCTTTGAGTCTCTGCGGGGCGGCGGATCCGCCAATGCCGCCGGCGTGCTGCAAGACTCCTCATTCCTGCAGCACATCGACCCTCGTCTGGCTCGCCCGTTCCTCGTCGGATTCTCCGACGCGATGGATGGGGTGTTCCTTACCGCGGCGGTCGTGATGTCCCTGGCTTTTGTGATCTTGCTCTTCCTGCGGGAACTGCCCCTGCGCAACGAATCAGGCATCGCAGCCCTCGCGGCCGAACGCGCCGCCGAAACCGGACACGCATCGGCACAGGAGACACCGCCACGAGACCAGACGGTACCCTCACCACCGGGCATGGCCTCCCACCCAGTGATCTACGGGCAGGTGACCAAGGACGTCGCTACCCCCCTCTCAGGGGTCAGCCTGACCCTCACCGACCTGTCCGGGCGGCAACTTAACGTCACACGATCCGATACCGACGGCCACTACCAGCTCGACGCGCCCAGCGGTGGCAGCTATCTGGTGACCTGCGCGGTGGCTGCGCACCAGCCCGGTATCGTGCTGATCGCGGTGGCCGACGCGTCGGTGCGCCACAACTTCGTCCTTCCCGAAGCTGGCGCAAGCTTGTCTGGCACGGTTTACGCAGCCGGATCCACCGAGCCCCTCGCGACCGCGGTGGTCACTCTGGTCGACATCCGCGGCGACGTCGTGGTCACGACCACCACCGGGTCCGACGGACGGTACGGCTTCAGCGGTATCGCTCAGGGTTTGTACACCCTCACGGTGGCCGCCACGACCCTGATCCCAGTTGCACTCAGCGTGGATATTCCCGCCCAGGGACAGCTCACCCAGGACATCGAGGTGGCCGTGCGGACGCAGCTGACGGGCAGTGTGCGCACCGAGAGCACCGGCGCGGCGGTGCCCGAAGCGTTGACCATTCTGCTGGACTCCGACGGTCAGGTGATGGATTCAGTGATCACCGGCAGCGATGGTCGATTTGTTTTCGACAACTTGCCGGCCGCCGTGTACACCGTCGTCGCCAAGGGATATTCAGCGGTAGCCACTGAGGTGCAACTCCAGGCTGGACGCGCCAACGAGACCGTGATCACCTTGCCGCGGCCGAGTGTGGCTGAGTCCGTGACCGGCAACGGTCTTGCCGAGGGAAGAGTTCAGCAACGGGCGACCGGCAAGCATGGGCAGCGCTGAGCTCGGCGACGCGGTCACACTGGCGCGGTCACACTGGCGCGGTAGCCAGCCGCGGTGGACGACCGGTGCCCAGCACACAACTCGACTGCTGCCAGGATCCCACGCTTCCGGCGTGACAGCCGTGCTAGAATCGAACATATGTTCGAGATTGCTGGATCGATGCTGCTCTGTCATCGAGCAGTGACATGCCG
>Ga0213881_10000202_pt1 | contig 47366 bp, 27 predicted proteins | sample BarmaccoBMER_R08_FD_160104 | JGI IMG/M metagenome (GOLD analysis project Ga0213881, IMG submission 160104) | Barbacenia macrantha exposed rock microbial communities from rupestrian grasslands, the National Park of Serra do Cipo, Brazil - ER_R08 ...
CCAAATAAGGCTTAGCTGATCTTATAACTAAGGAGTCAAGATGAACAATTAGAATTTGACCAGATTTTTTTATGTGTGGTCCGTATTTGAATAGACATACATTTTCACAAATAAATTGTCCAAGGATAATTATTGTGGATGTCTCTTCGCAATAATCGTGATGGAGAAAGCACCAATTCAAATGGAATGGATGAAAAATGATGTTACTGCATGAATCAGGATTTTCAATGCCTCCTATTTTCATCCATCAAATAGTATTTAATTGAAGTACTTGGAAAGTCAGTTTCAAATTGTCAAGTAGCAAATATTTCTTTAACAAGATCTTATTATGAGTTATTAAATGGTAAGATGAATAAAAATTCGTTATTTTAGGTACAATAGGACCCAACAAATCCCTAATTGGAATTATGGGATCTGATTCGTTGTTATATTTCGAACCATTGAATGGACCAATTTGAGAACAATTGGACGATGACAAACAAAGATTGGCATTCCTTATCGATTCAACAACGTACCAATAGTTCCTTGATTGAAGTTGGGTAAGTGGTTGAATCTTCGATTTGGAATAAAAAGGATTGATATTAGTGCAATCTAATCCATTAGCCGGAATCAATCCGAAATCTGCCCTATCCTTCCTTTTTCCGGTATAGGAAATGACAGACTTGACTAACTCAATTCTTATGAAATCGCGAATTAGGTCATTTGTCCTTACCTCAACAAAGGAGGTATGAACCTCTTCTAGAGAACCTTTTTGTTCTTGATCCCAATTCAATACTAAGCAAGTTCGAACTAATTGAATACTTGTTTGAGAAATTCCTATAAAGGATTTCCCATTCCCATAAAGGATATAATTGACAACTGACAGTTGGACATTATCCTTTTCCTGCAAGAGATCCTGAGGGAAAAGTGTTGCTAAATTTATCCCATCAGCTATTTCATATGTGACTACGGGCCGAACCGAAACAAAATACTTTTTCTTGGTAGGTGTGATCCGTTGAACATAGATCCTTTTTTTCCATTTTTTTGTTCTTAGAATTTTTTTTTTCGGGGCCAGTCCAAAGATCCATTGCATTAGCCGGTCTTCTCTTTGTCGGCCTAAGAATGAAGGAGGGCTTAGTAGCCTGCGCAGGTTACACGACTGAGCTGCCAAAACTTCGCTGCTCTGCTTCCTAATCATTTAGTTCTTCTCTCTATGGGGCCAAGTATTTCAGCAAGGAAAGCATAACGGAAGTCTCGCCACTCGTCCAGGTGCACGCACCCGGCTGCCAGCCAGGCGCTCCACGGCGCAGAAGAATCTGCTGACTTAGGGGACGAGACTCCTTCTCTATTCTCAGAGGATAGTTCCACTTCTCTCCCAAGCCCGCGTGGTTCACCAGCCCGACAGTATCTTGCCGAAGCACCTTGACCGGAACCCTCACATGACCCAACTTTGCACTTTCGCTTACCTCGTCAGCCCAGCCTGACGATCCAAAGCCTTACTAGCACTTCCGAAGTCTCCCGCACCAATGTTCATGCTAGCAACCAAGTTTCAGCTCCAGCTAGCCAAGAGTCAGCCGAAAGGGGGTGTGACACGCCTCCCCCACTCAACTCCTCTCCTTCGAATACTATAAAGGAGAGGAGAAGAAAAAACATGTTCCATCCTTTCGCCAAGAAAGTTCTTCCAAAGGTTTACTATGGAGTTCGTTACTTGAAATCTGACCCTGGTGGACCACCGTCCAAAATAACGTCACTCGCTTCTTTCCCAAGCGCTCCTAGGTGAATACAAGGTAGCGGAGCTCCGAAACTCCAAGCCAGTGCATCTTTTCTCCAACGAGTCTTCTTCCGAGGGAAAAAGGCTTAGTCAAGCCCTCTGACATGATCGGGCTTTTCAGTCTTCCAGTGACAGGGATAAAATAAAAGCTAATAAGAGAGTCTGAGTGTTGATTCCTCAAAAAGCACCACACCATCCAAGGTTGATGTTACCAATCTTATCTTAACTACGAAAATTCTATGCTGCGCGCAAAGATATCCTTTCTTTCATCTATGGGACGGTAGATCCACACTGAATCATTCCATTCGAAAGGAAAGATAAGGAGTTTCGATTTGGACTTTTCTCAAGGCTGGGACCAATAGCTAGGTTAGCAGCTTAGATTGCTGTTGGTTAATTCAGAAGCAGAATCAAAATCATAATCCGCGCGCGCAAGCAGCCACTGGTCCCGAAGAATAAGCTAGAATAGCTCCCTTTGGGGGAATGAAAATAAGCATAGAAGGAAGAACATGTCAGGCAGACGAAGGCAGCCTTGGTTGGCTCGGATGGGGAAGCTGCTTGCAACAAGTGAGAAGGGGAAACCTTTCTAGTCAAGGGCAAGCACCGGATTCAGGTTTTCTTTTAGAGAAAGAGTTTGTCAATGTAGTTGTTAAATCAAACCCGTCCGCGGGAGAAGAATAATGAAAATGAGAAGCTCTATCGCCCATATCTTCATTTTTCTAAGATAGGTAGAATTCTGCTTCTAGAACAGAAAGAACTAAGCCTATCTTGATGAACCAAGGGAGTACTGGAGCTAAACAACAGGCGTAGGCCAAAGCCGTACGGTCAAGCGGTAGTCCCCGGCACCCATACTGGATATTCGGGTAAGGGAAACTTGTATCGGTGGGAAGGGAAACAAAGACTCCCTTGGTGAGAGGGAAAAGCAACATCATTATGGGTTGGGAAGGGAAATCATTCCTACCGGAGGTAAAAAAAGACGAAAGGTTAACAACGAAAAAGGTGACCTTTCAGCTCTTCGTTCTTGGTTTACAGGCTTTGTGACCGAGGTGTATAAACCGGGGCGATTAAGGTTTAGATTCAAACGATTGACATTCTATTCTTCAGTAAGGTTATACCAGGGAAGTCAAGTTGTTACGAAAGGAGGTTGAGCTTTCAAGTTGTTGGTCCGGGGATTCAAAGGGCTTTAAATTCCTAGCTCTGTGGGAAGGTTTCCTGTTTGTGTGCCTAGGTCGAGGAAAGAAAGGTTGGCTCGACCACCGGGAGAGGAAGAGAATCCAGCCAATTCGAATTGCTTTCCTTAGGTTCCTAGCTCTCTCTTGAGTTGGGGTCAGTTTTCTCTTCCTTCGTTCCTAGCTCTAGTTCAGCTATTCGATCGAATGCCTCGGGTGGGGTTGAGATTCAAGGGCTTGCTTTCTTGGTTCCGCTCTTTCGGGTGGGTTGTAAAACTTTCATATCAAAGGGAAGGTTGGTTAGCTCTATCGAACGAAGGTTAGGTTATCAAAGTTATTGGTTCGTAGCGCGTCGATACAGACTTCAATGAGAAATCATAGATGGAACGACAGAACCGAGGTTTCTATTTAATAAAACGTAGCGTAGCGGTTCAAAATGTTGATTGGGGGAGATATCCTCATATGTGTCAGAGGACCTATCGTCAGCTTTCATCAGTGGACGGTACCTTTCTCTATCGTCAATCGACCGCTCTGCAGAATCTGTTCAATCGCTCTACTCCGATTGGCTTCGGGCAGTCAGGCTTCATTTGGGCGTCGGCCAATCGGCTTTAAGCTGACTATAATGGGAGCGAATGGGCTACTTCGCATGCGAAGGTGTTAACGTCAACTTCCGCTATCCATCAGGGATAGAGACTCTTTTCATTATCTCGCTGCCATCTGACTTTCCGCGAGGAATGAATCCTGGATATTATGGCAGACCAACTCGAAGTGTCGAAAGCATCTATCAGGTAGGGCCAACAATTCTGGGAACGCTATCTCGATTGTACCGCCAATGCCACTGGAGCACTCATTGATACAGGTGGTTGGCATAACTGAGGTGGGGCTTATGTTGAAGCTGCTTCCAATGTTATCCTCTTAGGGAGGAGGGCTGTTTTCATTAGGACACCTTTTTCATCTCAATGGCATTACCGTGGGGGCTGTGTTGTAGGGAAAGTGGTTGATCGTGATTTGCACAAGTTAGCATCAGGCTACTCTTTTGATGCTTTTGAGCGACAGATAAGTGCATGTCCTTATAATAAGTAATTATTTTAAATAACTAATTACTAGGCCGAGAATCTTTTGTTAAAAGGACCAACGACGATCTATATGGAAGGGCAGTTTTGTTGATGCTTTCCTGTTTAGAATGAAGAAGAAGAGAGAAAGTCTGAAGAACAGGAAAATTTGGTCACGTAGATCTTCTATTTTGCCTTGAATTCTTGCTCGATCCAGCTCTTCCGGTCTTAGACGGTTTCCTATCTCAGTGTGGTACGCTCTGTGAAGTTCTTAGGAGGATCTGGCTCCAAGTCGTGGTTTAGGTTGGGTCAGATGTTGCACTAAGATCAATCATTGATCCCGGAAATGTCAACACTAAATTAGGTTAGGTAGGTAGCTAGTCTAGTTCCCTATCCACGATTCAGCCGTTGTACTGGAATATAGGGATAGAGGGGGAAGGCAGCGTAATCGATGAGGAGGGAACGAGTGGAGTATACTCCACGAGGTGGGTGGGCATGGAAGACTCGATCGACAGTGAGTGCTAAGGAGACACGAGCGAAGCAAGGTGCGTTTAGCGGCGTGCTGGAACTAAACCGAAATAAATGTACTGACCAGACGAGTAAGTTATGCGGGTAAGTCAAACCAACCAACCGCGGTAAACTTTTCGCGGGGAGACAAGGATGACAGGGGGGACACCTAAGGGAAGGATTCATAACAGTCGACTTAGGGGACTCCGGGATTAGTAACAGTCTCCGGCAACACTTGGGATTGGTACCTCTCAGTCAACGAGGAAGAAGAGAGCACTTCACTTTCAATTGAGGAGTAACATAATCCAAAATCTAGCGAAACTCAATGCCTAATCTTTGTAGATTTTGGGAAAGGCAATCGATAGGCGAGGGAAGGATAGAGTGACCGACCTGTAGCCAAGAGAGAAAGAGCTCCCTCAGGACTTGACGTATGCGGTTCCTTACTGAAAAAGAAGGTGGGAGGGGAAGGAGAAGAAGTAGTTGATTTTGATCTTCCTTCCGCAGAAGTAGGGCTTGGAAATTCAGTTTCCCCTTCTTCTACAGATGGTGGGTGTCCAGCCCTCATAGAAGTTGCCTATGAGATCGCATTTCATCGGTTTTTAAGAGGCTCAACGTGCTAAATAAGAAGATCTTGGAGCGCTTTGCAACAGGCGAAGAAAGGCCTCACCAAAGACTTTATGCAAAAAGGAGGAAGCAAATGAGCAATCGAGCCAAGAGGCAACGAATAGTGATGCAAGTCTTCATCAAAGCTTACACGCTAAGGTAGACCACGGTCTCCTTACCCTTTCCTGCGATCACCTATGCATCAAAGAAAGGCATCGGCCACCTACGCCCTCTAAAGAGGAAAGGAGCTGCCGAGATCCTCAACCCCATAACTATGCCCCAATTCAATGCCATGGCCGCCATCATGCCACGTAGTAAAAAACCGAAATGAAGAAAAATGCTTAAGGTCCCTCTGCATCACTCAAACGGAGCGCACCAAGAATAAGTGAGGCGAACAGAAAACTTCCTGGGGTTTATAAGCCTCATTACGAGTGGCTGATCTCTGACGGAGAAGGGCCTTTCTTCTGAGCGGGATCTCTGTTTCCCAGCCTTCCGTTCGGTCCTCTTCCCCATGGGTATGGTATATGAACGTGAGAGCAGGGCTTCCAAAAAAAAGTAGAATAGGCCGAGTGAACTGCGCTGTGCTCATAAAAGTGTATGCTGCAGCGTGCTAAATGAGAAAATCCCATTCCCATTTTATTTGTGAGAAAAGACCACCCTGCCCAAACATATTTTAAAAACTAGAAGCGCACTACGGGATACGCGAGTTGACGGTTAAAGAGCAGCAAAATGAAATGATTGGAAATGCAAAATAAGGTCTCACTCCTCCATCGCTTATGTGATTTGATTGGGAATCAAGGTCCCTGCCCCACAACAAGGCGGAAACCTTCTATATGAGAAGGCAGTTGATAGGGTTCAAGCCGGTATCAACGAGAATCTCAAAGAGCTGATGAACGCGCACAATTTCCATTTGCCACCTGAGTGGACATTTCCCCAATTTACAAATGATAATAACAGAACGCCTTTTTTCATGATCTTTCTTTACCATCAAGCATCTTCTCCAGTCTATTTCAGGGGGCTTAGTCAAATATTAGGTGAAGGAGAGTCGAAAAAAACGGACCCATCTTCCTAGCTCTCTGTCGCGTGAGGGTTAACAAAGTCACGATCAGAAAGGTTGAAATCCAGACCATGCATCTGGAAAGCGCCGGTTCGAGCCCGGCTCGTGACAAGGCCTTTGGTCATAGAATATCTCGGCGCCCCTTTGTGCGTCAATCTCATTTTGTCGGGCCAAGGCTGCTTTCCGCCAGTTGTTCTTCCACTGTCTGTACGACGGAAAGGACTGGAGATGAATCGGTCGTAGTCATTGCGGGTAATAACAGTAGCCCACGTTGTGAAGGGAATGAGCTAGCTGAAGCTTCTGACGATTCTGACTGAGACCTCGGTGAGACTTCTCAGACCGGCTTCGAGCCTGATCGACTGTGGAACTGTTGACTCGTCTTGAAATAAATAAGCCTCATTTCGTCAAATTGGTAGTTCGAAAGAAGGCGCTGTTTCCAGGCATCTCATCGACATCTACTGATCGTGATGAGTACATCTTCCTCTCGCAAAGATGCAGGTAAATCCCTTCTTTCTGCATTCAAAGAAAAGATCATGCAATTGCTTTCGCTTGCCTTTCCCTTCCTGTATAGAATGAGCTACTGAGATCACTCATCTCCATGGCGAACTCTGATCCTGATCAAGCACTCCTCAAGAGGAGAAAGGGCGTGTGAAGAAGGGCGGATCCTGGCACATCGAAAGAAGCAAGAACGAACTCAGGTCCACGATCATTTGTTTTACCTTACTATTTATTCGGCCTTTGTATGACCCTCTTCCCTTCCTGTCTATCTCCTTCGGTCAGGTAGTTCTGCTTCCGGTGCCGGAGGAGCAGGGTGGAGGGAGCGAGTGAAGTATACGTAAGGAGCCTGTAAAAGTTAAGTCAGCATTAGTCCTTAGGAAACCCGAAAGACAGTTGCTTAAAACCTAGTTTAAGACCTCGCGGACCAGAAGACAAAGATAGATAAAGGTGATGATAGAAAGGCTAGCTAACAATCGGCCACTCTATTTATTTCCATTCTCAATCATCGATTTGTGTTTGAGATTAGAAGACCACGCGTCGACCAAGGCTAACTTGACCTTCCGCTCCGGGGACGGTGAGGGACGCTCAAACGAGATTGAAATAATCCAATGTGTAAATTGATGCGACCTCTATTTTACTGATCCAGCCCGGCTCGAGGATGAAGCGGTTTTACAGGTTCGCAGGCCTTTCCACCCAAGGCTCGATGACGGCCGTCAGTGTGGTGGGTGCACTCGAAGCTTCCATTTCTTCGACCTCTATCAACATGCGAGCTTTGTTGAAAAGTTTCTTATTATCAACAAGAAAAAAGAGAAAATCCTTTAGCCTTAGTTGGGGCGGATGTAGCCAAGTGGATCAAGGCAGTGGATTGTGAATCCACCATGCGCGGGTTCAATTCCCGTCGTTCGCCCATCACATTATTTCCAATGTGAGAAAAATTCTATCATGGTGAAGAATAGAACCTTCGATTCACCTTTTTTCTTCTTCCAAGCGCAGGATAAGCCCAACCCAAGTGTGATTTCTATGTTATGTATGGCCGTGCAGCAAGGAAGTAAATTCTTCTTTTTGAGTTAGTTAAACCCAAAGCATACGGCTTTCGTTATGTATATGATGATATAACGACAGATGGATCAAGTATGAATCCTATGATGAAGTACCACATGAGTGGATATATAGGAATATCAATCTGCCGAATCACCTCATGTTATGATCTTCTACATCCTAGGTCTCCCCGTTCCGTCATCTGGCTTATGTTCTTCATGTAGCATGAAGACCGTAGTATTCAATTACGTCGATACTTCCACATATTTCTTAGGCGGCCACTGCTTAGCTTTCAATTCGCTTCCATCAAATGAAATGTGAATAACCCGTCCTCCTCTCTTTGAAAGAAGGGGCGCTTCCGAAGCGTGCTTCAAACAATTTTGTCTTCTCCATATCTCATTTCTATGAGGACCTTACTCAACAGTTTTCTGTTGTTCCGTAGAGGTACGATCATTGGATCAGTGATCGATTTCGTCGTAAACCAACCTAATTGGTTACTTCCAATTACGTAAATCAATAGTTCAAACCGCACTCAAACTCAAAGGTAGGTTCCAATAGCCCTCTGGGATGTAAAATATATCTCTTCTCTTCCATAGTGTATGAGAGAAAAAAATGAACCGTCGAAAATGAAAATCGATTTGACGGCCCCCTGCGGTAATGATTCTTCTGGCATTACGACCTTTACCACAACGATGCTGTCCATAGATCAAATTATTTCGTGGATTGGATTTCACTTGACTGTCTACGGCTCCATTGCCTGTGCTCGGGCTAGAAGTTTTGTATAATTGTATCGCCGTCTTCTTAAGTATTTTGCTTTAAGTTCTTCGGTTGAAGCGTAATGATCATACATCTGTCATGCATTGTATGTCCCATAAGAGGTCCCATTCTTCTACTTCGGGAGTCGATGACTATTCATAGACAAAGAAGATGAGTTCGACCCAATGCTTGATTTCTGTCCTAGTTGATCCTGATTCATCATTATCAGTCTCTTTTTCCAATAACCTTATATAAATACTGTCCCAGTATCGTTCTAGTTCTGACTGTTCATATTTTCTGGTAAGAATATACCATACCAATTCGTTATGTATGGATGATGAGATTCCATTGATACAGAACAAATTCCAATAGACTGATTGTCCATTGGCCTGCGCAGGAATTGAACCTACGAATTTGCCAATGTTGAGTTGCCATTGCAGCCATAGATGCGCTAGCGAGTGAACTAGGTCTTTTTTTTGGTTCAAGAAAGAAGGTCAAAGAAAGGTGACTGAGAACTGAGACGAGTTCGGAAATATGGCTGTTTTGGCTCGCAATAAAGCTAGGGTCCTGATCGAGCAAGACCTAGTCCTATCTATCTACCTCTCCAAACACAATATCTTGAGTACCTATGATGGTGACTACATCTGCTGGCATGTGATGTTTGGACATAGAATCGAGTCCTTGTGAATGGGCAAAGCCAGGTGCTCTTATTTTACGACGGTAGGGACGATTGCTTCCATTACTGACAAGAAAGACACCAAATTCTCCTTTAGGTGCTTCAACTGCGGTATAGGTAGAAGGAGCTGGTACGGAAAAACCTTCTGTATAAGGTTCGAAATGGTGAATTGAGGTAGAGTAGACCCTGTTGTTATTTGGCCGGCTATTGAAAGAAAAAGCTTGCATCTGCTCCCCCTAAACTATAACCGGTCCCATCTCTCTCCAGACCTAACGTGGTAGTTTCCCATCAATTGGCTTTCTATCTATAGATTGAGCCATTACCAACCAAGGATCCCATTCGTTCAGAACTCCGTTGACTGCTTCTATAGATAAGGCGGAGCGTCCTTGGTTCAGCATTATAGCACATAGGCTTCGGCGCTACTACAGCGCTTCGCTAACTCGAAGCGCCTCGCCATGAGAATGAGGCTTCGCTAACGCTCGGCTAAGTCGTCGAACCCTCGCTTCCTTCGCTTTCTCAGTAGCGAAAGCGCTTCTCTTTGCCCCTTAACTTAAGTAGAAGGACAAGAAAGAGTTGTTTTCTTGCCCTCATCAAGCCAACTTAGCTTTTTGGGAGGTGAAAAAGCGGTGGAAGCGGACATTTCGAACATCGAAGATATATAGATATAGATATCTATATATATATCTATATCTATATATACACGGTCACGTTCGGACTGCGTTCCGGAAAAAGTAGCCTACTTGAGGTAGGCACTCTCGTCTTTCAACCCACCTTACTTTGACTTTTGTGGGGCACTGTGTACTTACCGCTACGCGCCTCTACGAGTTGCAAGTGAATGGGGCCGGTGCGTGGCGAACGGAAGGGTTCATCAAATTTCTCGTTCCAACAGGAAGCCATAACCCTTGCATCGCACCTGACTGTGAGGGACCTCTCGATACCTTATGTTCACTTCGTAAAACGTGGCCGCTTTCCCCTCGCTTCAGCCTTTTCCCAGGGCGCGGAGCCCCAACGAACTTAGTGCTTTCTCATGGTTCCCTCTTTTCTTTTTCCTACGGGAAGAAGATAAGAAAGGGCGAATCTCTTCCAACCTCTTGCTTCTAAAGGCTGCCCTCTCTCGGCTGGATTTTGGTCCAGCCTACTACGAGGATCCCGTATCCCGTACATCGTCTTTCTCCCTCCTGGGTTCCCGTGGTTCCTATGCCGCCGCCTTTCCCGGTCCTTTTCTTTTAGTGCTTCGACCCGAAGCAATAGCTTGACGCGTTTTCAGTGGATAAGATGGCTGCGCTCCAGCTCACTCAAGAATGGGACGGCAGTGGTCCGCCGGCAAGCTCGTTCTGATCTTGGACGCAGTACATTGGAATCCTGAAGCACCACCACGAACGCTACCGCGCGTGCGCCTGCGGTGCGGTAAGGCACCACCCTGTTGTGCCAGCAGCCAACTCCGGCGTGTCAGCTTAGTTATCCTCATCAAGCCACAACCTTGATGTGACGCTTCCCAACTAGTAGACGCTTCCTTTTCCCCCAGATCAATGAGGAGAAGATAGTTTCTTCTTCCGAAGAACCGGAAGCGAAGCGCTATGCCGGGGCGAGGGGACGGGAAAAGAAAGTGCTCCGAAGAAAGATATTGGGGTTCCCAATGCTTCTCCACGCCCAATGAGATGCGCCAACCTCGGGATGCTTTACTCCTAACCCCACGACGGTTCCGAGACGGAGCTTAACCTGAGTCTCGGTTAAGAACGGCGATGATCTACGTTTCACACGGCGCACGATTCCATGGATAGTTTCATTCGAGATCGTGATGGAGGACATAGCTTACGATCATCGGCTTTGATCATGCCAAAGGGCATTTGATTAGGACATTGCACAATGATCCGAACACTTTGTCGCATCTCTTCGATACGGATACAGTAACGATCATAGCGATCTCCTCTGGTACCTACAGGTACGTCAGGATCCGATTGGTCATGAACATCGTAAGGTGCTGCTTTTCGCGAATCCCAGCATACCCCAGGTTGGGATGGGTAGGCCCACCACTTCACTTTCACTTAGGCCCGGGCCAAGTCAGTGGGGGGACCCTGTCGGGCTCCTTCCCCCCCCCCAAAAAAAAAACTGTACGTGGGAGTTTCCCTTCATACGGCTCGAATCATTCTCAGATGCCCCGAGAGGCATCCTTTCCTTAATTCCCTTTGGAGGTGGTTCACGCGCGCGCAAACGAGCACCGGCCGCAAGAGCAGGGAACAATGACCAATAGAGTCAGACACAGAGCTCTTTTTCTTTTTCTTGTGATGGTTGAGGAGTTTCTTTGGTGCGGGACGCTCGCGGAGTCCCTGCCTTCCGTACCACCACTGGTTTGGGCGGATCCCGCTCCTAAACAAAAGGGAGGGATAGAGGGAAGGGGGCTCAACTAAAGAGGGTTGTAGAAAGAAGCCACCTATTTTCATTCGAGGGGATTCGATCGACGAATTCGGCGAGCTGATCTGCTTTGATCCAGGAGAAAGCCCAGTCAGCCTTCGGTGCAGGTCACGTGACCTACAGCTCGTCGCTTTTTGAGACTTCCTCTACCCACATCTCTATGTGCCCGCAGCACTTCCATATGGAGAAAGATGGGCTTACCATGTTCCATCAATAGCACCTAACCTATGCCGATTTTGGCGGACCGTGCTCCACCCCGGTGAACTCTTGCGGTTCCGACGTGCCCAGAGGCCAGAGGCGAATCCGTTCACGGTCCGTAGGACCAAGACCATTCGAAGGTGGATGGCCCGCCCCGCTGCGAATAGGAATCTTTGACTGGGCTTACACACATTCGCTCACTTACGCTGTCCCCCCTCAGCTCACCCTAGCCCCGGGTACGTCGTCTCCAAGGCTTCACACAAAATCTTCACTGACAACATATGCATGCTTGAGTAGGGTCAGGCAGAAGCCTTGTTGCCTGATGGGAACTTCCCCCATATTGCTATCAATGTCTTCATGTCGCACGACCTCTTAACATTACACCACTGAATCCCCAATCCTTTGCTTGCTGTGCAGTGACAGTACCAATATCCACTAATCGTTGTTTCCAGATACGGTTGCCGGTTGACATCTCTTCTAATTCGTCGATACGAGAAGCAAATTGTTGTGTGGAGGAATCAATATCTCGACATAAGCCAAGAGGCAGATCTTGTGCCACTCCACCAGGTCGTATGAAACTGGCATGCATCCTGGCTCCCGGGACTCTTTCATAGAATTCCAACAATTTCTCCCGCTCCTCAAAAGCCCAAAGGAACGGAGTTGATGCTCCCACATCCATAGCATGAGTAGTTGAAGCAAGTGAATGATTTGAAATTCGAGTTATTTCACGGAATAACACTCGTATATATTGAGCTCGTAATGGTACCTCGCAATTCAAAAGTCTCTCTACGGCTGAAGAATGAGCGTGTTCTTGGGCCATCGTAGAAACATAGATAGGGTCGACGACGGAACGAAGAACTTCACTTTACGACAGCTTTTTCGTACACGTTCACTTGCATCACATACACAAGTGCTCTCTGAACCGTGCAATAAGGTCACCCATAACACGGCTCTCCCACTGGAGTGACCTTAGCCCCGGGTTCCTTGATATTGGAAAAATGGCAGCCTAACTACTTATTAGAATTTTGTATCATGCCCTTTTGAGGGACCTTTCAAGACCTTCAGTAGCAAACAAATTCTTAGGTTAGGTTGCGGGCGGAGCGCACCTTTGGTACTTCCGTAGGGCATTTGATAGTGAAAACTTTCATTTGGTAGGGCGACGAATACTTCAATGACGGAAAGGAAGTCGCCTTTGGAAGCTAAAGCGAACGGAAAGCGAAAGCTTGCTCGAAAGGGCCCGTTAGGAAGCGGAAGCGAGCAAAGCCTCACTTTTCGAAAGGAAGCCGGCTGACTGAATCCATCCATAAAGCCGGAAACGACCTCTCGTTCCTTTGCTTCAACTAGTCAAAGTGGCTTGAATTGAAGTAGCGCCTTTTGAATATGAGTGGGGCTCTGCGGTGGCGCGTTCGTGGAGCCAAACCGAAGGAAGAGCAAAAGGAAGGGCGAGGCCACCCGGCCTCGAATAGGAGGGTGGATCCCGCCTGCTTGCAGAAATGAATGGGCTGGGTTCTATTTCCGGGCCGGGCGGGAGGTGAAGGCCAGAAGAAGAGGAGAAGTGCGCCTTCCCGAGAGGAGAAAAAGGTGCTGTCATCTATCTCGACCAGTTTCCCGAAGAAAGAAAGACCGAGAATCACTGGCCTGCTTTCTCCTCCCCCCCATCCTTTCGCCAACAAAGAAGTCATCCTTGACTTGACGATTGACCATTCCTTCCCCACCGAGCCGCCTTTCTTCGCCTCCTTTTTTTATAAGAAACTCCATACTTTTCCAAATCTTTCGGCCGGAGTTTACTCGACCCATTCTCCAGTCTCCCGCACTGCTCAAGTGTGCGACTCCGTATGAGGACCTCCTTCCCTTTTGCTCTGCCCACTCTCCGTTCACACGGAACTAAAAGCGGAGGAAGGGTGGGCAGCAGGTACCACGAGCCCTCTGTCCCACACATCTATCAAGAAGCAAGTGTAGTTCACCGGTTCCACCGAATGCTCCTATCTCTCGGCAAAGATCGTGTGAGTGTGCAGTTATGCTTCGGATGCTTCGCCATGGAATAGATCGACCTTCCATCTTTTCCGGTGCACTCGCTTTGTATCTCCGACACACAAGGAAGGACGCGGTGGGAAGGAAGTAGCCCTAGCCTCTGTCCGGCCGATCATTCCGCTGGCATCTTGCATTCACGCCCCCGTTTGACTGCCGCTCGGGGATGTAGTTGTAGATACGTGAGTCTTAGTGGGTCCTTGGCTCCACCTCTTATCTCCTTCTACGACATGCTGTTGTCGTCGCCATATTCAATATGTCACTTAGTCATATCTGCCTCGCTGCGGGTCAGCACCTCCGAAAGAAAGGGAGGACTTCATTCAGTGACTCCGCGATCGCCCTCTGAACGATCAGAATAAGGTAAAGCTTGAAGATAAGTTTTGTACTCAATTAATTTTTCAGTCCCTCTAGTCGGGTGGGCGCCGGCCGGTCTCTCGGCCGGATCCCCCTGAAAACCGTACGTGCGGGTCTCCCCGCATGCGGCTCAGGCCATTCGAGGTGGCCCAGCCCAGCATTCATTCGCAAATCCAGTAGTTAAATTGAGACTGCTCGACCTCGGAAGCGTCTTCGCGTGTAGGCTGCGTCTACCCTTGACTCTATCTATTCATTGATCCATTGGCTCGCTCCCTCCCTCTTATTCCAAGAATGAATGAGTCGCTCGGACCTTCCATTTCCGTCAAATGACCCGGCCTCCCCTGGCTCTTCCACCGTCCGGGCTCCCTTTCCTCCCTATGCTCCCCCGGCGCGGGCCTACCACGCTTCGCGCCTGCGGCCTTTTCGCCAGACGGTCTTTGCCAGTAGTGCCATCCTCCCCGCGGGCTGTCTTTATGTGTGGCTTGTCCCTTGCTGCTACGTTCTGTTAGGCGCTATGGATTACAGGAAATGTTGTGGTTGACTTGGACAGCAGGCGGGTTACACGTTCCACTGTGCCGAGATGTGAGGTGCAGGTGGTGATGATCACCCCGGGGTATGCGCTAGCGCCCTTGACGGGCACTCCAGGACCCGCCAAGGCTCGTGAAAACCCAGGTCGGTCGGTCCTCCATTCATCCGACCGGATGTGTGGATAACGAGGCCACCTTCACAACCTTCTCCCTTCTATCCCTATCAAAATGTAGGGCGGTTCGCTTGAGTTGCTCAACCCTCCTTCGGTGCTCATGACGCGCTACGGAACCTCCACCTGGGGGCTGAAAAAGGGAGGGCGCTAGCGGCAATTGAGCCTACTCAGCCTCAGTGGCTTCGTGCCGCACTGGAGTGATCCTATATGTGGTTCCGCACGTTCCACCACTTCTCCGTTCATTTCCAATACTGATCGTGAAACACCATGAGCAGCAGGATGTTGAGGTCCGGAATTCGAAGTGAAATTCTTGATTTGCCCCTTCCTTGTCGTCATGGGAAAGAAAGGCAGAAAGAAGAAAGAGATTATTCCCCGTCAGCTTGTCCAGTACCACCAGTACTCAAAATGCATCTCCTTCGCCCGCGCGCGTCTACCTGGCGTTGCCGCCTTGCATGCAAGCGAAGCGCTATTGGCGGCAATTAATGGCCCAAGCCGCGATGATTGATGCAGTCAGTCAGTGCCCTCGATTGTTCCAGATAGAAAGATCATAGATCACCCCGGAACATTCAAATCATTCTGCTTTCTAAAAAAAAAGAGATTCTCTCTCTCTCTCGCGCCTTTCTTCTGCTTCTTCCTCTTCGTCCATTCGGGACGGGGCAGGCAGCCCACATACATGAAGAGAAGAAGAGGGGCTTGTCTGTCGGTCGAAGAAGGCCGAAGGGTGGAAGCAAGCCTTGGTCATTCAGCCGCAAGCGCCTTGATGCCAGTCTGTGCTTGCTGTCATGCTGGCAAAAAGCGGGGGACGGTTTTACCTACTATTGGATTTGAACCAATGACTCTCGCCGTATGAAAGCGATACTCTAACCGCTGAGTCAAGTAGGTCAAGCTGAGTCAAGTCAGAGAAAATAGACTATAAGAGAAAGCCAACCAAAGCGCAACCAGAGTTCTCCGCGGGGTGGAGCGCTAAGAAAGAGAAAGCGTTATCGCTATACGAAATAAAGCAGCGGCTAGCACGCTAAGATAAACCAATGTGATCAGGTCTGTCTTAATTCATGTTGTAATGCGGTCGTTCTCTGCTGCATTGGTGTTTTCACTCCCCACTCTCCACCATAACCAAATTCTTCTACCATACAAATCTAAGGACTAGTCAAAAGAAGTACGGAAACAGGAATTCCCCTGCCCCGCGTTGGCACGCGAGGAAAGCAGACAAGGAATTCTATCTCTCGGTCTCAAACCTGCTACTGCTACCAGAATTAGATCTGATCTACAAAGCCGGCTTATAGAAAAGCGGTACATGGTAGGGTAGGCTTCCCGCAACAAGAAGAGGAGTTTCGTTTTGTCGCTTCGTTCTCTATAGGTTTGTTAAAGTATAGATTGATCCACCTCGGAACAGAACTGAACGGAACAATTTCAACAAGCTTTACCGCCGGAAGGTCGGAAAGACTTAAACAAGCCTACCCCCTTCATTCCCCTTCGAGGGGGAAGAACAAGCGGGGTATTCTCCTGTATCAAACAAAACTTAGTCCTGTCTTTCTTCTAGCAGTATTGGCGAAGCAAGGCGCGTAGCGGCTAAGGTGAAAGAGATGAAAGGACTAAAAACCTTCGGATGTTTACGATTACTGGTCCTTCCTACTGAGCTCAGACTTAAAGCAGCTATTAATACAGCTCCTAGCTTGGAGAGAGAAATGAATTTCTCGCGCTCTACATCTAAAGGTATTTTTTTTCCCAGCCTGGACTTTAGTTCATCAGTTCATCGAGGAAAGGTGAATTTAGTACTCGAGTGCAGAGATTTGCTCCTCCATAGGTATCGGGGTACAGAATGAGTACAGCTTGGTCGCTTGACGAATGGTTTTCTACGAGGTTAGTGAGAGCAGAGTCCAAACCAAAGCCAATTCATTCTAATTAGAGTATGAGTATGAATTAATTAATTGGTGGCACTTGTGAAATCCATAAAGTTCTAAGAAAGAAAGTCGTCAAGCGCTAGGTGTAAGCCTAAATTTTCTTCAGCCCTTCCGCTAGCAAGGCTTTGAGAAGAAGCGAAGAAAAGAATCAATAGTTTGGATTGCTTGTTCAGCGGATGTCAAGCTCGAAAGCTAGCTTTGTATTAGCTACTATAGACTGAATGAAAATCGTTATCTTAACTCCAACCCTCGAGAAATTTACGAAATAAATGTTAGACGCAAGCGAGCTGGTCAGAATTGGATTTGATAAAGAAGGCTTGACTCTCTAAGCGTCTAGGGTACGAGGGATAAGTACTCGCGGAAAAGAAAGAACCAAGCAAGAAAGCAAGCCGAATTTGTCGAGACAAGTCCCACAGAGAACGAGCGTAGCGAGACAGAAGATAAAGAGGTTGTCTTTCCTTCCAAACTCTTCCTCTTCTCTTCTTTCCCCATTGTCGCCTATACTCCCGCCTTTTTCCGTTCCTTCCCCTCCCACCGCCCACCTGCCTCTGCTTCTGTCCCTAGCTGTTAGCTTGCTCTCCAAAAAAGGTTCTTCTCTTCCGCTTGCTTCTGGCCTTATAGAGGTCAGGGGTGCGTGGGATAAGCGAGTGGAGAAGCAATTAACTTACAATCTATTTCCAGTTCCTTTTAATGATATCAGCAAAATCTAACTCACAACCTAGCACATAAAGCACTAAGGACCTGTCAGACCTGCTTTCAATGAGCTATGAAAAAAAGCCTTACTCAACTCAAAAGGATGGAACAACCTGGGAACTCATTCTATAGACCCAAGACAAAGATCCAACTACACCTGGACTTACTAAGACCAGAAACTAACAAGACCCACAATTGACCGAAACGGACCAACCAACAACCCACTTGGAAGACCTACACCTAGAGATCACACCAACCTGGAATCAATGGACGACTGGACTGGACACCTACCACCACAGTTCCGCCTACCTTTTTGTTTCGCTTTTGACAGTTCCGCCTGAATAAAGCCATTCAATCTTTTGGCAGTTCCAGTCCTTCGGTCTCTCTCTTTTGGACGCTGACGCTCGAGCTTCTTTTTCTTTCGAGGGAAGCTCTTCGCTGCCGCTCTCTTGTCTCATATGTTTCGTCTTCGGTTTCCTATTCCTTTTCTTGGTATTGAAAACTTCTGCGCCTGTCCTTCCTTCCTGCTCTTCTTGCTCTCTTTTCTTGTTCTTTTTCTTTCTTTTTTGAGTGGAATGTTTATCAGGTCGTATGAATCTCCTGGTCTTGAACTTCAAGTTGAAGTGATATACGTCTCCAGCTAGACCGCAGATTATCTCTGCCGGTTGACAGGCGAGTCCCATCTTTAGCCTATCGACTGTATGAATACCGTGGACCAAGGTCACTGGCAATCAAGGTGAGCCTCGGTTCACGAAGCAGAGCTTGGCTATGTTCTACCCAACCTTTTTTCATGCAAGTCAGAGGGTTAGGAATTTTAGTTCAACTAGCACAAGTGTGCGCCTGCTATTCGGACGGTATAGCGTTCTGGTCCACTTGAGACTGTTAGCACTCTGAGTTCTGGTGGGTACAGTCGAGATATTCAGGGCAGTATGAATCAAGACCAGGGATGGTGGGATACTGCTCCATAAAAAACAGAGAGAATGGGCCTCATATAGAATGAAGGGAAAGACTGGAAAGAGAAAGCAAAACACTCGCTTCCACAACGAGAACTGACTTGGAACCTTGATCCCTGCACCGATTTATGTACGGGTCATGGGAAAGCTATTCAATGGTATGATCACCGGTGAGCCATTTCTGTCTTGACTTGAACTCGAAAACCTTGTATGAGTGGAGCTGGTAGACCAATCCTAGCAGTACTAGGGGGTCAAGAGTAGCGGATTTTCTCCGGACTCATCGCTTCAGTGTCCCAGAGAAGAAAAGAAGATCATCTCTGAGTTTTGGACGCCGTTCAGGAACCGAATCATGGATCGGTTCTATGAGAAATACCACATTCGGCAACTCCACTCGACTGCTTATGATGCTGCACCCAATGGCTTAGCCGAGGCCTTTAACAAGACCCTGTTCAAGCTGTTGAAGAAGATTGTTTCAAATAAAAAAAAGGATTGACACGAGAGGCTGTCCGAGGCACTTTGGGCTTAGCGGACTACCCATCGCACTGCTACTCAGGCCACTCCTTATTCGCTGGTCTATGGGGCCTCTCGAAGTCCTTCGTTGCGTACTGCTCTCCAGCTGACGGAAGAGCAGAACGTAGCGCTTCGACTCGCAGAGTTGGAATCATTGGACTGACGGCGTCTCAGGGCACAGCAAAAACTGGAGATCTACCAGTCACACATGGCTCGGGCTTTCGAGAAGCAGGTCAAAAGGCGATCCTTCTTTGAAGGAGACATGGTGCTTATGATCCGAAGACCCATTGTCGTCGCTCACGTGGAAAATGGGATCCTAAGTGAGACCTCGTCAAGAAGGTTTTCTCCAATGGTGCGTACCAGCTCGCCGAAAGAAATGTACGAAATCTTCATGTATTTGGCACACGTGAAACTTCCTTGCCATGTTTAGGCAATCGGTGAGCATTGATCTCCCATCCGCTTGAGTTTGAGGCTGGGACCGGCGCCACATATCCCAGTTTCTTCCTTTGCTTGTTGGGCTTTTTCTGTTGACAAGCAGCTATGATCTGAAGCCACAGTTGATCACCAGTACAGAGTCTCGTTGAAGTACGCGCCTGACTCTTCTTTTCAACTCCATACCATACCTTTGTGAACCGTGTTTTAAATATGAAACGAAGGATTTGAACTTATGCACAAGTCCTTACGTTCACCTCAACTCTTTCCCTCGAGATCGACCCTATTTTTATTTAGTTGTCGATTTAGCAGTTGATTAGGACGGTTAGCTACCTCTGCTCCTGCTTGCTTGACGGTCTATACAATACAATGTTCCGGAAAGTGTTCACTCTCTATACCTACCACACCAGGTTCTGGGAACTAAGCACATATCCCGGTGTGGAGACTGAAAATACTACCCTCGGGTTTTCGCATAGCTTAGTCCCTGTCCCCCCTCATGGGTATCCGAAGTAAGCGGCCAACGAGATAAAAGCGAGCTGCAGTTAAGAAAAAAGCGTGAGGGTTGCAGAGGCAAGAGCAGTTAGGTAAGTTTTGAGGCCATACGAGAACGTAAGGATACCTCAAATGTGAATCTATGCGAGTTCTTTCTGATTGCCGGACCTGCCTCTCTCCACCCACCCTACTCCAAATTTGTTGTAAGACTGGGCCGATCGTCTTGATTCGCCGAGGAAGTCTGGCCTGTAGGTAATTCATGCCTCTAGTTAAAGATGCTCGGATATCGCTGTCTTCGACCGAGGGCTGATAGCGCCTCTCTTCTTCTCTCATCCTAAAGAAGAAGTTGGGGGAAGAGTAGCGGGATACCCTGCCCGCAGCTTCCTCGCTTCAATAGGCCTAAACGCCGGGTCTCTCGGGTGACTCAAAAAGTAGATCAAAGATTCGCCACGTCTTTCATGTTCCAGTCCTCGTCAGGCTGAGGGGGAAGCAGCAGATGCACGAATGGATCTGACGGAATGAATAGGAAGGTTCGAGTTTTGTAAGCGAATCGGGGCTGGTGCCCTTACTTCACGCCACCCCTCCCAGCTATGCCTAAGCTTGTTGTGTATGTAAGCTGGTGGGGGCCAGCTCTCTCTGAGCTCTGAGTAAGGAAGCGGTAACCGTAGCGTAGGCAATTGACATCATTCACTCACCGGGCCAAAATCGAGGAAAGCAAAAATCCTCATCTCTGATTAGGTTCTTTTCATTACCCTTCCGAGGCAGCAGGATGTATGGTGTATATCCCTTACCCTACAGTAAGTGGTCGGCCTTATATCACAATTCATTCATTCTCCTTAGGAATTTCTTCATGGGTGCCTTCACCTTCATAAGTAAGATGCCGTCTGAGTGAATCGAGACAAGTAGTCCTAAGAAAATTGGCTTTAATGACTTCGCGAATGAGTTCCAAGCTTGCTGATTCGAGTTTGAGCTCGGATGGAAATCCACTTTTTCATTGGAAGCTTTGGCTTAGCCTTAAAGACTCTGGCCCCTTCTTAATAGCAAAAAAAGTCAGTCATCTGCATATCTGACATAGCAAAATTCCTTCTTTTTACTCCAAATATGAATCAACATGAGATGTTGACGGTCTTATATATTCATAAGAACTGGAGGGGCTTCCCCGCAGTATTCCTTTATCAATGAATGCATAACTTTTTCCATTCAACTCTTTGATATCAGTACAGTAGCTTCAATCAGATTACAGAAGGCATCATTACCTTGCCCAATATGCGCTCTTAATGTGGAAATTAGAATATGATGAAGAAAAGAAAAAATCTCTCTTTCTTGGAACATGAGCGAAAAAGGTGACCTCTCCCTTTTCGAAAGCCATGGGAGTTTGTTAGGTTAGAAAGATGTCTTCAAAAAGTTCAAAAGCCGCATCCATGACAATCAATGATGTCTGCCTTATGGGGCTGTGTAATGGGTCGTTCCCGGCTTATGTGATTTAGGAATCCATGATCGATACATCGAATAGAACTGAAAGGAAGAATTCATTAATTACCTCTTAATCTCCTCCACTTGGGACTTGTCAAGAACTTCACTTTCAAAAAATAAGAGACCGTGTGAAAAGAAAGAAGAGAAATTGGGCCATGTTTCCCGAGAGAGACTGCCTTCTCTCAGGTTCTACTTCTAGTAGACTGCTGTATTCCGGTCTGACCTCTTTCCTGGGCTCTGCTCGCTCGTCTACGCTCCGACCAATTCAATGAAGTAAGTCAAATGGTTTGAACACGATCTTTCCTTGCTGAAAGTAAAAGATATAGTAGTAGTAGTGAAAAAAGCAATCAATCATCATACTGATGAATTAAAGTACAAGGCCGAAGGAGCTCTAAAAAGACGTAGCGCGCTAGGGAAAAAGGCGGAGTGTGCACTAGCGCACGTAGTCTTTTTATCAGACTACGTTTGCTTTTTTAGCGCACTACGTCTTATCAGACTACGTTTGCTTTTTTAGCGCACGTAGTCTTATCAGACTACGTTTGCTTTTTTAGCGCACGTAGTCTTATCAGACTACGTTTGCTTTTTTAGCGCACGTAGTCTTATCAGACTACGTTTGCTCCTTCCCCGACGGACCAAGGGCCTTTAGTTAACTATGGATGGGTCTTGATCTCTATCCACGGAGCTACCTATCTATATAGAGAGAGATCTATCTATGAATCGCGGATAGATATGTCCCTGACTAGGCCGATCTTTTATTATATGTTTTGGCCACGTCCGTTTCCGCTCCGAAGAGGAAGGTTTGGATCTTTCAATCTTATGTCGTGAGGGATGTGACCTATGTTAGGTCCATAAGATACCACAGCTTTTGGTGTTCTATGATTCACCTCCGAATAATGAGTAGGTAGTTCGATCCTTTTTCTTCTTATCTTCCTAGTAAACGGGGATCCGGAGCAATAGTGAGAATTACTATAGAAATTAGACTTGTAAACAATCGGACTTATTGTTCGAGTAGGAAGATTTCGGTTTTTCTCCTTCCTTCTCTTCGATAAGAAGAAGTATTTGAAATGAAACAAATTCCTCTTCATTCTCTTGTGCTCCGCGAAGGAACTACCTAAGCATACTTTAGCGGATCCAAACTTCTTTGTTCCTTCTAAGTCTTCTTCTTGCATAGAAGAACGCAACTCTTGCAAAAACCGGGATTTGAGTAGTAGGCGGCACCCCCTCTGAGTTTTGAGTAGGCGGAACCATTCTGTTTTTGTTCTTCTCCACATTCTGACCGGCAGGAATTTACCTATGATTTTTTCAACTGATATGTCGATATAGAAAAATCTCCTTATTTCTTCACCCTTCGTCTCACTTTTTTGAAAAGATATTAGTGAACCCTGGGAAACTTTCAAATGAGTAATGCTTACCAGTCCATTATTCACACAAACCCTTCGATGACTTATCGGCTGCCTTGCTTGAGGAAGAGTCTCACTAAAATGGAGACGAACCGGAATCACGTCCGATCTTGTTTCTTGATTGAGTAGAAAAGGGATATATGAAGTTCGTTCTCTTCCTCTGTGCATCTCCCTTATGGAACCATAAAAAAGGGACAACTTTCGTGTAGTTTGTGATTTGATGTTACTGTTTAGATTTTCTCTCAGAGAAAGATTTCTTTTAATAGATCTTCTCTTGTTCCTCAATCTTCGGAGAATGCGGCGTTGTATTAGAGAAAGTTCTCTGTTCCGAACATTTCCTGGAAGTAGACGACACGTTTTAAATCTTAATGCAGGCATGGCATATCTCTTCAGTCTTTTTCGCCACATCGCGTATAACCGAAGCCAATTCTTCGTAAACAAGAAAGCCTGACCGACTGCCTCACAGTGCTCAGGTAAAGGGCAGTGTCAGAAAGCGAGCGGGAAAGCGAAAGGTTGGCTCGACCACCGGGGCTCCCTTCGTGAAAATTTGCCTGCACCTAAATTAGATATTCTTATCCTTACCTTCCTTCAGGACTCCACTCCCACATAATACGGTAGAGGGCGTCCTTATGCTCTTGCTTAGAATGATCGAACCTAATGGGATTTCCATTATTCAAAAACTTCCTTTGGAGCTCCTCGAGATGGTCCACCAAATCACGCTTAAAGTGAGGGTTGGATTCTTTTAGGTTAAAGCCCTCCAGAACCTCATTAATAACACTCTGTCGGACGTTCCTCCGATATTGAGTAGAAATGTGAGTTCTCTCCGGATGGATTCGTCGAGGCTTTGTTGCGATGCCTCAAACTCTCCCTCGGGCTGGTTGCCCGCCGCAGGTCCTGGAACTGGAGCCTGCGGCGGTCCCCCCTCAGCCCTATTTCCGGAGCACTCGGCCACCCAATCGGACGTATCAAAGGAAGATACAGCGAAGATAGTAGTTAGAATGGTGGTCTTGATAGTTGTTCCATGAACAATCCTTTGCGGGATTGGATTTTTTTTCTCGTGGAAATGCCATAAAGCGCGAACCAACATCCATAATACGAAAACCAAAATCAGAATGAGGAAGAAAAAGATATCCTGATGTAAGTCTATGATACTTCCCTTTATCACGAGCTTTCCAAAGCTCCGGATAAAGAGATTTCGGAAGAAATCCATCATTGGAATTGAGATTCTGCTCCCATCAAGGACCTTGTTTTTTCCAAGAAAAGTCTGATGGAGATTTTCGATAGCTTGAAGGGTAGACTGAACACCCACCCAATCATTCAGTATACTAAATCAACAATGCCATTGTAGATCGACCTCATAGATGCGCCTAGCCTACTTCTATACTAGGCAATTCTTCCTTCTAAAAGACAAAGAAAGCAATCTCTTCTTTTCATATGTCGAATACACAACAAGGGTAAACACTCGAAGATGAGGAGGTTCCACATTCAAGATGAAATGAATGAGCTAGAGTTAGTTTTTATGCCCGGGCATCATGGCAGTACAAAGAAAGGTTCGAGCGAGTCCATTCGGATGGGAGGGCGTCTATAATTACTATTTATCCTCTTTTCCTAGGGTAGAGAGTGATTGGTCGTATCAGAACAATGGAGGGAGATCCATAATAAATAGGTGGATCCTGAGAAAATATTATTGATACGAAAATTTCTCACTTCACCCGAGCGAGAAATAAATAATGGTTATTGAAGTATGAAGCGAAAGCATTGAAAACAAGAGGTTTGTTGGTGGATTAGGTGACTGACCTACGAGAAGGTGCCGGCCCCTCCTCTTCGTTTCGTTCGTGGAGGCTTGGCCGATGGAGAATTGACTATGATAGTGAGCTCGCCGCCTGATCCCGAGCACCGAGATCCAGCTTTTCCCTTTGATTGATTCCGCCTGTTTGTTCTACTTGAGCATGGAAAGCCCCGACGAAGGAAGGGGACGACTAGAGTGACCCATAGCCCCTGTTCTCTCAGTTCCATTGGCTTGACAAGTCTGACACAAACAAAGAATTTACAAGCAAGCGGATGAGTTCGAATTGCCGCCTTGTGCAGGCCCCTGTAAACAAATCTAGGGGGCCCTCTCAGGCTTTATTTCACCGGTCGATCGGTTGAGCGCTTGAGCCCTTGTGATGAGCTCACCTTCTATCAGGCTAGTTCACATAGCTGGTTACTTTGTTCGGGGCGGAGCACCTCAGATCTGAAGGGATGCCTTTATGTCGTCATCAGAGTCTCCCGGGGGCTTTTCTTTCTTTTGTCAGACCCTCATATACAACCATATTTGCCAGCAATTCTCCCGCTTTTTCTCCTCTTTGACAATCTCTTCTTTTCCTGCCTTTCTTTTCGAGTTTCCACTTTGGTGAAATTCACTTCCCCAGGACGCTTCCATTCGGTCTACACGCTAAGCAGCATGGGGTCCGCAATTACTACTGAGGGGTTTGAGAATAGCCCTGCACCCTCGGCAAGAGGATCGAGATGGGTGGTCAACAGTTCATTTTCCTTGCAAAGAGATGACCTCAAACTAGGATAAGTAGCAACTGCCTTTCGAGCAAGCGGAGGGAGGGGCTCGGATAGGCAGGCGGAGAGCATAGAAGAGTAATAAGAGACCGGGAGGCTGTCGATAAAATAAAAGAGTGAAAGGAAATGAAAGTGGAAGGTGCAAGTGGTGACTCAGCAAACGCCATTGAATCGGTAGGGCTTAGAGTTTGCTTGATGGTCGGTCTAGATTTTCCCACGTCAGGATCCTGGGTGATGATGTGAAAACGGAAATCGTCTTCCTCAGCGTTCATCACTGAATTGCTTGCCAGTTGCTGGTTGCCGGTCGCTGGTGGCAGTTCTCCGGGGAGTAGTGCTTCATGCCTTAGGGGTTCCAGCGACTGATCAAGATTCGAGAAATCTGCCAGGTCCGTCGTGATGTTGGAGGTGCCTGCGGTATCCCGGCTTCGAAGCTGGCTCTGATAAGCGCTGCTAGCTTAAGCGAGCCATGTTTCATTTTGCTCACTATCCCTGTTGGCAGGGCTGAACAGAGGTTCCTCCACAATTTGCTCAATTAGCACTTCCACATCAAACCCTCTAATAAGAGAAGAGTAGATCCAGAGAGATCATGGAATAAGGCGGAAGTCTTCACAATGAATAAGCACATCTGCACCCGTGAGATCAGATTTTTAAGTGCTCAGAGGGTCAGCTAGCTCAACAGAGCCAAAGCTGCTGATTGCCGTCTTTATTTAGCGTTAATGTGCCAGATGTGTATAGGAAAGCCTTGCAGCAGGACCCAGATCTTGTAACGTTTTCTTGGGGTGAGGGAGTGTATATTTACACTCCATTTAATAGCCTGGAAAGCCATACGACTATCACCGAAGGTTCCAATTCTGAGACCTTTTTCCCGAGTATGATAGTCGGGGCAGAGGACCTGCTAGCTCTCGGGGTAGAAGTTTTTCACTTTCAAAGAGTTGGCACCTCTGAACAGATGCACGCTCAGCATGCCAGCGATTTACCTCTTAGGGTCTTCCACAGTCGAGTTGATGACCTCGACGATGAAAGCCTTGTTCAGCAGGTTCTCCTATCCACAAGGTATGCATCTTCAGGCCCCGGGAGATAGCAGCGGAGCTACCTGCACGCGTTGGTCAGCGTGAAAAGCCTCACTGTTAATATTCCTTATCGGCACTTCAGCCAAGTTCTTCGTTCTCTGCTTCCTTTCTTTCATACAAATAGTCTTCGACCGGCCTTTGTCATTATCTTATATATTATTAGATATATGATATGACCGACTGTCAGATCGTGAGACTTTGTTTGACTACTGAACCGACCCAAAGTTGATGAATATAGGTCTACCTATGATTCCCCGATCTCCCCTCAGGTGAGACCACCACCTATCAGGCCCGACGAGCGGTCCACGGAGACGCATAGCCCACCTACCTCGATGTATGAAGTCGTACCATTCCAACCGCAAATGGAACATTCGACAGAGATCGGCTTTGGTCGAAGACCGATAGCGATTCCTAGTATTTGATTGATGGAATTCTGCACCACCAACCCTAGCTTGAATCCAGCTTTCCCAACCGGACAGGTGAAAACAAACCAATCTATCCATTTCTTCATCTTTCTCCTTCCGACTTGAAGGGCCAAGGCGAAGCTTCTCAAGGCCTCGTCCTCCTCGCCGCGAAAACGAGACTTCTTCCCCAGAGCCTTTCTTACTGGGCGTAAGGTCACGTGAACATCCTCATTACCATCTGGCATATCCGCAACCAAATTGATGTGTAATGAAAAGAGTAGTCCATAGAAAGAACTAGTCACCAAGCCATAGCAAAAGCCCACAGTACAGCTAGCCCGAGGTTTGACATTCATTACGTGCACTTTTCTAAGGGCGATGAAAGGGCAAGCGGCTAAAGGCCACTAACAGAAAGAAGGTAGATAGCTAGGTCTTCTCCGCCAAGCCTCACTCAAGGCAGGGTTGACAAAGAAGACAAATTGAGGCATTTGAAGGTACCACCACCTCTCGTCCCTTATCTCCTTATCTAATCTACTGTACGTCCTGTTACCGTCCCTTTTTAGGGATTATGACCAGCAACTGGCACACCATCAATCATAGGCTTTTGGTTGAAAAGAAGAGTAGCATTGTCTCTCTCTGTCTTCATGCAAAACACGTCTACCATGCTGTGAGCAAGCCGGCGGAAATAACCTTTGATGATCATCAACTATCTAATGGTTCTAGTCGCGGGGTGAACTGCACCAGGTAGTTTTACTACCCCCGGAGAGACGACCCCATGACCGGCCTGAGGCTGTTCGCAACCTCAGGTATACACCAAGAAATCTGTATCAGGTGCGTGCCCCCACCAAGAATCCTGTTTTGAACTTAAAGGGACGGTAGGATCAAACCAACCTACATAGTCCACCTTCTTCTCGCCTACCATGTCGTAAAGCCCCCAAAGACGAAAAAACCAGACAAGTTCTATGTCCGTTCGAGTGACCTTCCAAGAGGGGTTGACGACAGGGGCGTTGAAGAAGTCTGTGATGGACACCTCGGGAGAGAGGGCCCTTTCGCAGTACCATTTGGTGTAGCGAAGCCAACTCTGAACCCAAGCGCGAAGACAAGACAGACCACTCTTGCAAGTCTTTCAACTCTTCAATCAAGACCGACCAATTCCTCGGCTTCCAGATTGAGTTCTTTAGGTATCATCTCCGACCTGAGGAAGCTTCTTAGGCAGGTACGGCGGCGGTCGGGGATAACGGTCTTCCGCGTTCGAGGGCCCAGCTGTGCGTCTTTGGTAAGCTAGCAAAGGAACATTGCCTTGCTTCTGTCGCTATGTGTAGGACTACACTTAGACTTTCTATAAAGTCTGGTCCTCTGTTTGTGAGTCAATACCTCAAACACGTCGGCTTATTGCTGATGTGGTATTGGGGTGGTGACCGCGATCAGAAGGTTCAGCTAAAAGTCTTTGTAGCTTGCACCCGATCTGGTATACCCTAGTTTATACCTGCTGTTTTTAGGAAGAGGTTAAGACAACGGAATGAGTCGGTATTTCGATTTTGCCTGAGTTTGACAACTCTTGCAAAGTTGATTTGTGTCTGGCCAAAAGGTAGTAAAGTCAAACCTACGACCATTCACATACCGAAATATCAAACCGGCCAGCCATGTGAAGATCTCTGCGTCGAGTTATTGACTAGGATTTCTTCAATGGCAGCAGCGTATACCAAAGGAGCTATCTCCAACATCCCATTGAAGCTAGGCTGGGTCTTCCGACCAGTCTGGTCTTCAGGTCCGAATACTCATTTCCGTCCAGGAGTGGACAGTCATGATATTCTCAAGGACTCTGTACCTCATAAGAGTAGTTGCAGCATCTGGCATACACTTTCTATTGATGCCGGTGCTCTGATTACTCTCTGGACTCCTGGACGATAGGGTCCTTATGCTTTCAAACCAGGACTTACAACGTCACGGACGGATGGGATAACCCTGTTACTCCTTCTCAGGAATCAGCCAATGCTTTTGGCGTGTTCTTAGAGAGGCTTCATCGTCCTGCTTTGGTGGCCTTTCATGAGAACGAGACCTGAGAATGGTAGGTTCGGGGTTAAGTTGGAGGGTGCAGGTAAGATCAGAGTATATGCGATCTGTAACCCTATTCTGCAAGCCTGTGTAAGGCCTCTGCATGACTGGGTTATGAAAGTCCTTAGGTCTTTACCGACCGATGGTACTTTTGATCAGCTAGCCTCTTTACTCAGACTCAAGGGTAAAGAGGTTTTATACTCGTTCGATCTGAAATCTGCGACCGATTTGTTGCCTGTGAAACTCTCGGGCTCGATGTTGGCTGGCTTGTTAGGGAATGATCTAGCGCAGTCATGGACAGATATTATGTCCAATGTTGCGTTTAGAGTTCCTTCTCCTAAGTCGGCGAAGTCAAAAAGAGCTCATGTTTACAGGTTTACAAAAGGTCAGCCCCTCGGGTTCTACTCATCATGGCCTGTCAATATCTCAATTTGTGTAAACCTTGTGACACGTGTAGTGTTGATGGGTTTGGGTAGTTAATCCCGTCGCAAGCGCCTTCTTGCTCCATAATGACCACTCGACTGCTTTGAAACGAGAAGGGCTGTTGTGATTCTTTTAGAGCATTACCCAGATAACTAGTAAGCTCCTAGTAGCTCTTAGTAGATAGCCGGGCTTTCTACTTCCCAACAACTTATATTGATATATTAAAGCACCAACCGTTATCCCGCATAACGAGAGATTCCTAAGAGTTAGAATCCGATCTGCGGTGCGGCATTTGGGCAAGATCTTAAGTATGAAAGTACTAGCAGCCCTGTTCTGTATAACTAGTGGCAATAGCTTATAACCAAGATTAGTGTTGATCCACTCAGCTCTGTCAAGAAGGGTTGCAGTCTCACATGCATAGGTGCCGTATGCCTTGCTGTTGTGAAATAGTCATCACAATGATCTTCTCATCAACCTCCTCTACTGCTGCCAGTGAACACATAGGAATCTAGATATTTGCCATCTGCAGCACGTAGACCTCCTCTCATATATCACCACCTCGCATTTGCCGTTACTGCCCAAAAACTCCCTGATCTTAGAACCTCGATAGATCCGATAATCTCCAAGCTTTCGGCCCTCTCCCTAGCATATTGTATTACATTATTTACTAGCTTTCCTTTCCACCTGGAAGCCTTTTTCTTCATAACTTGCATCTTTACCATTATTTCTATCTTACAATGTCTAGTAGATCCAACATTGGTTCGTACCTTGGCTTTGAGGTCTACACATTAGAAGACCCAGAGAAATGGTTGGTCATATAATAAAACTTAGTACTTCATTCAAAACCCGCTGCAAGTACCAGTTTCTGTGAATGTGAAATAACCATAAGCCTTCTGACCAGCGCTTCTAATCTTCTCGAAAGCAGCCAAATAACCCAAAAAAGTGAAAAGCCTTGCAGCTGATAACAATTGTCTCTCATATAATTTCTCAGATGCTTCTTAAATAAAGTTCTTCTACAAAAATCTCATGCACCTCATGTGTTTTACTCCTGGGTAGACCTTAGAGACAGCTTTCTCAAACCCCTTTGGCCTATTAGATAAGAAAACCCACTCCTGTCTTCTACTCTTGGATAGACCCTGGGGTTTGCTTTCTCTAATCCCTTTTGACAATTAGATGAGTAACCATTCCTTCAGGCATTCCGATAGGTTGATGGAGGTACTCAAACAACCATTGCTAGCTACCTGCATTTCTAGATTCTACGATCCCAAAAGCAATAGGGAACATGTCAGGCTGAACCCTTCTCCTTCTGGAATAGGTATGGGTAGGACTTTTTTGCTATGAAGGAGTCGACCAACTTAGGTATTTGGCGAAGGGGAACATGCCTTTGGCCCTGGGAAGGGGAGAGGTAGCTCACTCACTCGACAAGGGAATCGGTCTTCGCTTAGACTGATAGGCTAGGTCCCGAACCGAAACTCAACAGAAGCCGAAGAGCTATAAAGTTTTAAAGATTGTATACAAGGCAGTAAACAAGCAAGCCCTACCTACTAAGTCGAAGACTCCCGAGCCGTGAATTAGGGACTCATTAGAGAAGGAGTATGAGGCTAGCTACATGGGAAACTAACTCCTTTCCTCAGTCTCTTTCTTTCAGTCTCCTTCCACCTTATATCTTGTCATTTCAGCAAGCTCTCGTCTTCTTCTTCTCTGGAATTCTCATTCCTCTCTTTTTCTTTCTCCTCATCCATTTTTTCCTATCTTTCTATTTTTCTTTTGCCTTCTTCAGCCCAGCTCGAAGCTGCACTGTCTCTCTTCCTCTTCCTCACAAGCTGGGCAGAGGGATCTTCTTCCAATGCTTCCTCTTCCAGGAAATTGATCAGTTCAGGTGACCGATCTCTTCAGCATTTCATTTCTGGCCCCAGGGTTGGTACCTACCCTACCGAGCCCTCCGCAGCCGCCCTTCTCTTCTCCACCAACAGTCTCAGCCTTTCCCTCTTCTGTTTCCTGTCTGCCTTCGCCTGGTTGTATAAAGACATTCTCATTGGCTCATCCATCCACCTTCCATTTGCATTTCTTGCAAGAGTGAGTGACTTCAACCACATCAATTCACACGCAGTATGAGCCCTATGTATGCTCTGTACTCTGCTTCAGCACTAGATCTTGCAACCACACTTTGTTTCTTGCTTTTTCCATGTAACTTCCCGCCAACAAATGTACAATACCAAGTTTTCGATTTCCTATCTGATGGTGCCCAATCGGCATCAGAAAAACTCTCAATACGAAGGTCTCCATTCGGTTTATACAAAATACCTCTCCATTGAGGTACCTTAGGATTCGAACCACTGCATCCCAGTGAGGTACTCTGGGAGCATGCATGAACTGACTAACTACACTCACTGCAAACGAAATCTCTGGACGACTAATAGTCAAGTAAATAAATTGACCAACTAGCCTCCTGTATTTTCCTGGATCTTCGAAGAGTTCTCCTTGATCAATCCCAAGCTTGCTGTTAGGTGTGTGAACTGGACCTCAACAAGAAAGTGAAATTTCCATTGAGAGAAATTGATTCCTGCCTTCGATCTCGCTACCTCAATACCTAGGAAATACCTAAACTGTCCCAAGTCCTTTGTCTGAAAGTCTTTCTGGAGTACTTCTTCAGATCAACAATACCACTACTATCATCAGTAATCACTATAGTTCATCTACATATACCACTAACACAATCATCCCTGAGTCTCTATGCCGGAATACTGAATGATCTACACAGCTCCTCTTAAATAGGCGACTACCACCTCACTGAATTTTTCAAACCATGCTCGAGGAGATTGCTTCAGATCAAAAATCGACCTCTTGAGTTTACTACAATCTATTCCCACCCACCGCCCTTGATCACATCCGAATTCGCGGAGGTTGGCCTCACAAGTTTGGGTTTTCTCCCCGTAACTCAGCAGCCGCCCACTCGAAAAAAAGGGAAGATCTCGGGATCCGGTCCGAATAGGTTCGAAGGAATATTTACCGAATGGACCTTTTGCTCGCCTCGCCCTTCCTCGTCCGTAGCAGTTCTGACTCTATCTTTGTCGGCGTAACCGCCCGTTGATTGGGTCTATCTAAAGATCCTATCCTCTCCTCTAGGCTTCCACTTTTCCTTCTTCTTATTCCTGCTGAAAGTGGGCTAAGGTTTTGTACTGAACTGCATAACTGGTGGAATTTCTTCTTGGTTTGCACACAGGCAATTTTCAGCCTTTGACTCTGTAAAGGCTGAAGTTACTACGCCAAGGAGTCCTTGAGCTAGGGCAGCTACTTAGTTGATTGATTTCTGTTATGGAATGATCCAAGGGTAGTTCTTGATGTCCTTTTATCATAAGGCTGTTCTATACTCCCTCATACCTCTATAGTTGTAGTACGGTTTGGTGGTCCAGCCTTTGCTGAAGCTACTCGATCGACAAAGAAGAGAGTAAGAGGCGTATTATCCTATATTCTCTTTTCGGAGAAGAAGCCGATAGGGAGTGGGTGATCCTATTCTCGTTAATCCAGTGACTGGAGAAGTATGAATCTGTGTATCTAACTCCCCTATTCTGGTATACTCCTTCCCGCAAGAGGTAAATAGATCTATCTCATACTTCCCTCCGGGAGTTGATTGAGGAGCGCGAACGTAGCTAAAGCCCAAAGCCAGCTAAGAGAATATCCTCTGCAGTTGTAGCTGCTGGAGCTAGTTGCTTCTTTGGAGCATTTCCTCGTCCTTGCGTCTTTGGGGTTTTATTGAACTAAGGGAGCTACGAGGACGAATATGTTGTTGTCGTCCTTTTCTCATTCTTTCCTCACTCCCGCCTTTGGTCTTTCCTGCTTAACGAATCGAATCCTGGCTGAACGGCATTATCGGGATCGGGAGACATCTCAGCCTGTTGCATTCTTGACTCGGGCATTCCCCTTGTATCACCTATCTCTGGATAACTAGAAATAGAAGAAGCTGCGGCAACTACAACTGCTTCAATAGCATCGCCTGCACCAAAGAGGTGTTCTCAATCGGCCACTCCTGAATAAGTTCAATCGACACTTTGAATAAACCCCGTCTTTTTGCTATCAAGTCCATTTCCCTGAATAGCTTACCAGTTTTCATTCTCCGTGAAAAGCTTCCAAAGTTGGATTGTTTGGATCCGAGTGAACAGTTTTTTGCATCATGGAAAAAGGTCCCATGTGGATTTTTGATTGGGTCAGAGTCCTGGAACCCAAGATCGATGGAAAGAGAATCCCAGTTGAATCCAATCAGAAAGAAAGGGGGATTTCTTTGTCGACAGTAGTGGAATCGCAGTCATTTCGCGAGAAGCCCCATCTCCTCATTGGTTTGAAGAAGACGGGTTCAAGGAATCTGCCACACTACATTCAGGCTTTTGCGTACCTGTACATTGCTTCACTTGTGGAAGACCTTAGGGCACTACAGCTGAATGAAATTTACTCTGTCTCTTGGTTCTTCCATCTCCTCCCTTTTGATGGGCGAAGAGAGCCCTTCCTTTAGCTAGTAGTCGTCCTCACCCTATAAGAAAGGCTGAAAGAATCAGTAAGCTCTAGCTAGGTGCTTTCTACCGCCTGTGTGGTAGAGTAGAGGGTTCAGCATGCAACTCCCTCTGTTGTGACTTAGTCAGATCTTCCCAATCAACTTTCCATGTTCATAAAGAACCTTGAGCTTTTTAAAAAGGAGTCGGTTGATGAGAACAAAGATCATGATTTTTTGTTTGGTACTTCTGAAATGGACCTGTATTCCCGATCTAATTCTTGCTCATATACCTCCACTCCCTCATCGGCTTGAGTCATTGAAACCGAAACCTCTGTGGAAGGTCAACATCTCTCTTGCTCTTCCTTATTACCCGCCTGACGGACAGCTGAACGTGAGGAAGCGGGAAAAGATCTTGACTCGATTGCGGCAGGAGAAGAGATTGGGAGAGAGAGGGAAGAAGTTATGCTGGCTAGGATCGATGACTAAGGGATTTCTAAACCGGTTTATGCATTCTTCTTCCCCACCCGGGGAGCAGTATTAGAGACTTGATCTTTCCGATACACCGACTGGAGCGGGTAGGTACGACAGCGCTGGATAGACCATTTGGTAATCAGACCAATCGACAGCTAGGCGCGAGGTTCACTTGCTTTTTCCATTCCTTTTTCGAAGCTGGTTGTTCAGATCTCGGTCGAAGGAATCATCTTTCAACGGCTCCTTTTTTTGATTTCCCTTTCAGGATCGGCCTATCCAACCACTATTGGATAGGAGGAGGGGGCAACCTCATTCCTCGGCTGCACGATCCGATGTGCTGAACTACTGAACGGAAAAGTGAGACTATTCCTCACTCGACTTCCACCCGCCCGGCTAGTCGCATCAAAGGCATGAATGTAGGACTTCTTTGCCGAGAGGGAAGAAGGGCAAGCAGGTCCCCAGAAGGGTCTCAGAGTACGCAAGTCTGATTTCGATTGGAGAAAGAGGTCGGGTTAGGCCTGGAAGGCTAAAGCTGCTAATGAAATTCGTAAATGGACTTCGCTTACCCCTAAAGCTCTCTGACGGCGATAGGATCTCTTGTGAGGCACCTCTCTCTCTCACATCTCTTTGGAAAGTTTGCATGTCCTCTCTGGCCACCTCTCAGCTGGGCCTTGTAATGAAGGATGTGGAAGAGCATTCCCAGTACGCCCTGCCTAGCTAGTGCTTCCTAGCTGACTGTACTAAATGCATTGATGTTGTCCAAGCAGCACTCTATTCAATCTTGCATAGGTAGGGTTTCCATCTCTATCTGCTGAACGAGGAGCTTTACCCATCCGAAAGGAGGCTTTTTTGTATGTTAGCGCTTCTCTCTAGTGCCCATTGATCAAAGTCCTAAGCTTGGGAAATCATCCCACTTCGTTGTCTTTCTCTTTCTTTGAAGCTAGAAAGATGCAGTGCTTCACCGCTGTTGGGAACAGCTTGAAGATTTATCGGCGAAAGATTGAGCATTGGATCAAGAGAGTGCATTAGCCTTGATAGGCTAAGTCGAAGCCTATCAATCCCAAGGTCGGCCTACAGATATCACTTTTAGGTCTCCTTCGTTCCAGCGAAGGGTGCAAGGCCATTTTGAGGCTCAACCCCTTAAAGAAAGTACTGCTACACGGAATAAGCCAATCCATCTACATGATTCTCACATCTTGATCTTTCTACATTCGTATCATTGGGTAAAGCATTTTTAGTTTGCACTATTGCCAGTTGGTTCAGCGCATCTCTTTCTAGGTGCTAATTCCTGTGATCTGACAGCGAAAGGGTTCATCACTAGTGACTGATCAGCACATGGTACTACAATTTCACTGCTTTTTATTCTTCCTTACATATGTGGGTATTGACATTTAAAGCCTGTCTGTCTCCGCTCTATCTTACCGGTGGGAAATACACTCCCCTGTTGGTTAAAGCAGATTTCTATACCTATTCTGATGCGGAGGGATCATCGAGTTCAAGATTCCTGACCTCTTTCACAAGACATTTGGTTGAGAAGGATTTGGTAAACCTAGAGATCTTATTCTGGTAGAGGGTAAATCTGTTCTTTCTGCTTCTGCGTATGCTTATCTTTTAGCATTCGCCTATGCCTGTGAAAGGAAATGCTGCTTTGAGATACATATTGATATCTAGCAGGGCGAAAGAGCACAAAAGGGAGTGGTTTCAATGGACAAGAAAAACTACTAGAATTCACTACATGAAACTATGCCCGCTTTGGTTATCTTTTCCTAGCATTGAAAACTGTCTCGACAGGACCGATCTTTAAGCGTGAAATCGCTTTTTCATCCCGTACCCGAAGGTCATATTCGAATTTTCTAGTTGCAGAAATTCTGGTAAAGGGAGTGAGTAAGGTATCTCTATTCGGAGTTTATTGAACACCCATCATCCTTACGGACTTATGGGAATCCATAAAAAGTAGCCTTTCAAGAGGTTTTTCTACTCATGCTAGGGTGGGTGGTGCCGGATACAGACAGTTGTCAACAATTCAACACCGTCGCAACCGACACTTTGACAGGGTTCTAGCTATGTACACTAAGCCTCACTCCGGGTCACTGCGTATGTGGCTCGGTAGGGGTAGACCCTTAAATCCGTACCTAGTGGGTCTCATTATTGATTACCTTCGCGGAGTTATGAAAGCTAAGGATCTGAAGTTGATACCCGATGAATTATTTGAAGTCGGGCCAATGAAGGATTTCTTGGAGTGGAGTACTCTAAGGGCATGGATGAAAGAGTCACTCGTCGAATGATTGACCAGGAAGACAAGCTATAGGAAAGAAATCCCAATAAGGAAAGCCATTAGCCAGCAGGCAAGTAAGCGAGAGCGGGTAGTATGAACTAACTGGAACTAGGGCTATGAAAAGCATCGAGCAGTACAGGAAGCATCTAAAGATGAAGGGGAATAAGCAGCGCTCTTGGCTGCCATAGTTGTTGTACGAGTAATAGGAGGTTGAATCAGAAGAGGACAAGGAAGATGACATCGAATAGGCTCTGGGACTGACCTTCTAACAGGGCACGAGATGGTTCCTCGCTTTCCTCTCCCGGTGGTCGAGCCAACCTTGCTAAGATCTATTTGAGAATTCCCTCCATACATACCAATCTCTCTGAACATTGGCTCAATAGGATAGACATAGTCTGGTTCACCAAAGAGCCTTATCCTACGTCACTGCCTCGTCAACAATACTTCCATCTCCTGACATCGGTACTTCTTTTCTGGTCCAGGAAAAGCAGACAGGGCAGTTCAACCAGTCAGGCAAGCAAGTACGGTCAAGAATTCTCTCGGTGAGAATAGTCAGAGCATTGGGGTAAGCAGCAGTGTGACGTACTCCTCAAAGTAGTTCTACTCTACTGGTACTCAATACAGCACAAAGAGCTGGCATGGACCTATCATTCCAGTCTTCGGCCACAAACAAGGGAAGCAAGGAACTGATATGCAAAACTAACTGGCAAGCAAAGCACAAAGGGCACTCCTTAGGTCGAGGAAGGAAGCATTCCATTCCAATCGTTGAAAAAGCCTTCTTGCTATTGGGCGGGCTTTCATCGGCGGGATATTTGATTGAATCAGAGAATCCTACGGGCGCGCTAGCGCGCTACGTCTTTTTAGACTCCGCTTGCTCCTCCGTTTGCTCCGTCTTTTTCCATCTTCCCTCGAGTGCGTAGTCGCTATTGGCTGACGATCCTGCCCCTCCAACATGGAAGGATGCTGAGTGGTACCTTATGAGATGGATGTGTGCTTGGCCTAGTTCTTGGACGCGTACGGATAGTCTTCCAATCCTCTTTTTGAAACTCCCTCAACCTTGAAGGACTTATTGACCAAGCCTTTCTCTCGGATTCCTTAGTGACGGAAAGAGATCGAAGCTCTCTCTTCAGCACTGACTCTTTCTCTCTTCCTGCGAGAAGAAAGAATAGCTTGCCTGGTGCTTGCCAGGAGATTTCTTCCAATTTCTTTCCCATTTTCTTGCTTGTCGCGTATGCTTCTTTTTTCCACCAGTCTACCGCTTAGAACCTTCCACAGCTCTGAGTGAACTACCGTCTGACACAGCTGTCAATCAAGAAATTCTTTGTCCTTCGCCTGGACTCGTCTTTCGTTTTTTCCCTATGCTGTTCACTAGCCGGTCTTTTCCAAAAAGGACTACTGGCAGGTTCACTCCACTGGTGAATGAATTGGGGGAGAAAGAAAGGAGAGGGAAGGCTGTGGTATCTGGTGAGTAATTAGCCCTCACAGTCCAGCAGACTAGATCGAACTCAAAAAAGCAGCAGCCAGACAGACCGGGAGGGATGGTCGGGAGGCTAGCTGTCATCATCATCATCCTTTCCGGTAGGAAAAAGAGTTGGACTATCGTCTACCAGTCCCAGGTGGTGCTTCAATTGGATGAATCTGCCAAGTCAAGGTCAACGTACGTAGCGTAGCAGACCGATCATCTGCCTATTTCTCGTTCTCGCTCGGAAGCCAGATCTCGCTTTTCTCCCTTGGACCTTCTACATTGTTTATTTACTTGTCGAATCTCCACCAACCACCACTTGGTCCGGCTCTCGAAGAGTTGAGCGGACGCTGGCCAGCAACTTCCGTGCCTGAGAATGGAATAGGACTCAAGCACGGACTTCGTACCTGATACAGCCTCAACACCCTTCGCGAGTTGGTCAGATGGTAAAAGAAAAGAGTGACGTGCCGAAGCAACGAGTTCTGTTCGGTCGAACCCGCCGGAAATAAAGACGACCTTACCTTTTTCGTAGATAGTCTTTTTTCGAGCTACTGTAGTCTCCCTCAGTGGAAAGGACTCCAGACTTGCTCCGCAGTACGAGCCTCATATAGAGCCGCGCCTCTGTGATATCATAAGAAGAAAAGGGGCCGCCCTCTTTTCTTTTCCGCACCATGTCTTCTCGGGTGTATAGCTCAGTTGGTAGAGCATTGGGCTTTTAACCTAATGGTCGCAGGTTCAAGTCCTGCTATACCCAAACCAAAAATGAGGTCTTCGTCAGGATGCATAGTAGCCTTCAAAGAGCACTCTTTGGCCTTGAGTTCCTTTCTCATCAACATCTCGACTTCGCTCCTTGTGTGAGGTCAGGAGTAGTTTCAGACTGGCTCGGTCATCGATAGGCCGGCCTTCTCCTTATTCATTGGATAGGGCGCGGGAACAAGTCAAGCACCTTTTAGTTGGGGTGGGACGCACCAAACGTGAGTTCTACTAGCACCTTCTTTTGAAGCTAAACAGAGGCTCGAAGGAACCGAAGTCGTTGGCTGCCTTTTTGTAGTGCGCAAGCCAGAGTGAACTTCTTCTTTTGTTCTGCGAATCTACAAGCCTTGTCGAGCAGCCAGCTAAAAAAAAGAGAGAAGCGACGATGTCCCTGGCGAAAATAGACGAGGGTAGTGGCTACTACTTTTTTGTATTGCTTTAAAAGCAGAAATTTCAGACTTTTGCTTATTAAATCATTTGTTTCAAACAGAACAAAGAAGCCATATCATCGTTCCGCCAAGAGAGGAAGAAAGAAGAGGTGCTTTCAAGCCAGGGCGCGGAGCCCGCTACGCTCAGTCAAGTAAGGAAGAAAAGCTTCATGGAATGAATGTCAGAAGCAAGATCTGAGTGAGAGCGCTCCGAAGAGCAAATTCTCAACACTTTGAACAATGGATGCCTCAGGAAAAAACAAGGGCCGAGACTGATAGGCTTGGACTTGCGGGTGCGGGCAGTTTCAAATCCATGAACTTCGTACAGAGCATCTCGGAGGAAGATGAGCAATGTTCACGGAAAAAGAAGACAGATTTTGTCCATGTCTTACTGATCAAAAATAAGACCTTTGTGACCGTGACAGATGCTAGGGGGAATAAGAAGACTGGGGCCTCCGCAGGTTGTTTGGAGGAAAGAAAAGGGCGGTCTCGTCTTTCTCGGTATGCTGCTGAAGCAACTGCGGAACATGTCGGGCGATCCGCCAGAAAGATGGGTTTGAAGTCAGTTGTCATGAAAGTGAAGGGATCTACTTATTTCAGGAAAAAGAAGAAAGTGATCTTGAGCTGGAGAGAAGGTTTTCGAGGTGAAGGAGTAGGAAAAAAATCTCCCATTATGTACATCCACGATGTGACCCAACTTCCACATAATGGATGCCGACTCCCCAAAAAACGTCGTGTTCAAATAGTTCCAACCCATTTGAACTGATCCGGAAAAAATCTGACTCACTAATTGACTGAGCGAGACTCCATCCAACTATTCTGCATCCATGACGCAAAGCCGCGTGAGTGAAGCACCCTAAACTTTGTAGTCAAGGCGAAGCTCCATTGTGGACGTGACCCTTCTATTGAGCCTTCCCGCTTATCCTACATACAACTCAGTCTGATTAGGAGGGCTAAGCGCCTCAAGACCTCGACGTTTTGAGCTAGCCTATGAGGTATGGAATCCGTTGATCCATCAGGGTTCTCGCTCCATAGTGTATTTTGTCATCGCTGACCATCTTGCTTGCTTTTTTGAAAGCTTAGAGAAGGCTAATGACTTGCAGAGTCAGTCTTGGAAAAAGAAAGAATAGGCTTCGCTCAATTTGGCCCAGGTTGAGAGTTCTTCCATCAGTCCCGCGGGTCAATGCCGAAGAAAGTCGTGGGAATCCTATGGTTCTACTCGACAAAACACAAAGAGACAACGAAAAGAGGAAGAAGACTATCATACACAGTCTCTTTCTGATTATGGTCTTTCAGTGACTTATGATGAAGGACTAGTCATCCGAGTGGCAATCCGCACCCCCCCTCACAGTCCCCCTTTCCCTGTCTTTGATCGAGCCTCAGCTCCTTTTTCCCTCACTTCTTCCCTGAACTCAGATTCTGCCTCCGTTGGGCTCTGCTCTTTTTCTTTTCTCTCGCACACAACCTCTACTCCTTGCAGGCGTACTTGAATCTCTCGTTCATCCTCGAATCTTTGAATATGGCCTTCCTGACCTCGATTCTCAAAGATCTATGGACCATGCCATGACAGATCTACTTTGATCTTGTCTGACTCAACCACAGACAGGGAAGATTGATCTGAGCTCGTTCAATCAGGGAGGGGGCCCTCTTTCTTCCTTGTTCCAGTGGTCTCAAAATCCTGTCAGCGAGAGTCATAGTCGTTGGAGAAAAGGATTGCTTTTCATTGGACAGAAGGGCTAGGTCCCGAGTGTTGAGTAGCAGGTCATGGTCCACAAGCCAGGAAAGGAGCAAGCAAGGAAGAGGATCTCCTTTCCCACTGAATAGAGTCCCCTTTTGAAACCAAGGAAAGAGGGGCCCAACTGAAAGTTCTAAACCAATTCTTGCCGCACTCTTGTTTCCTAATCTTCCTAACCGCTGTCTGCTTCCCACTCTGATTGACCCAGACCAATTTGCTAAAGGCCCGTACTTTGGAACTAAAGAACTATGGTTTTCTCTCGGCAGGGTGACGCACTCCCTTCTTCTTTCACTACAGGCTGCTGGATTCTGATCGACCAATGCCACCCGAAAAAAAAGGACAGTACGTACGCTTGGGTGCTTTTTTCCAGGAGGAGCAGACACAAGACAGAGCTCTCATAGTCAGGGTAGCAGGGAGCAAAGACCAAGACAGTCTGATAGCAGCAAGCAGTGGACAGTCAATGGATGGAGAAAGAAGCGCAAGCCCTGCACTCGGACTGCATCCCCTCGGACTTCCTTGTCTTACTTGGGCTCGAGTACGACATTTTCCCTTGGACTCCATTCCTCGAGACAATGGATGAAATGACTATTACACACAAAGGGATCCACGGAAGCCGTCACGGAAAAGAGACTTTCTTCGGCTTCGTCCCAGGCGCCGCCTCATCTGCTGTCCGAGAAAAAGGACAAGACGACGAAGGCCCCGCTTTTGACCGACCAGCCCCCCTTGAAAAGACGGCTACAATCACTGGCATCAGAAGAAGAGCAGGAAATGGGAATACTGGATAGCGTATACTGGTGAATCACATGGAAGGGGAAAAGAAAAGGACGAATCTCAATAACCTAACCATAGGAAAGGCGCGTGCTACTTAATGGGTAACCACACCTTATAAATGGTGACTTATTTCCCCGGGCATAGAAACTGGCGGGACTTGAAGACGTAAGCTGGGCCTATTTATTTCTTTGCTGGACATACTATCGGGAACAGGCAAAGGGCACAGGATTGAGGAGCTTATTACTACTTGCTGTCGTTAGGGCTGCCTTTCCTTTCCTAACATGGATACTGTCCGCTTTCGAACTTCTGCTTTACCATACTAAACGTGAATTTAGAGTACGAGTTTGAGATAAAGCTGCTATCTATTAAGACATCTGGTCGTAAGCAATTAACCAGGCTAGAAGAAGAGAAAAGAGGCTGTGGCGAGCTACTCTCTACACTGGTTGGGAATATGACTAGCGAATCTGGGACTTACAAACTAACTAGACCATTCTCGAACTTCTCTAAGACCTTCTTACTACGCGCTTACGCGCTTTCTTGCGATTCCCTACCGTTCCTATACGACTGGAGCTTACATTTCCACCCCTATCTAATCAACCTAAGGAAGCTTACCAGAGCAAGATGTCGGGTTACCGAGTTATACCACCATAGCAGGTAGTGAAAACGGATAAAAGAACCGATTGAGTCTATGTTCAGTGATGGCTTCCATAAGGGTCTTACTTAAGATGGGTGGGTTAAAAAGGAAAAAAAGAGATAGATAAAAACTCACTCTTGAAACCGAGCTGATCGATCCACCAGAAGGGACAGAGAGAGGACTGACTTAAGGCTTACAAATGCGAACTTATTTAGCTCTCTTGCAACGGACACTCCACTCCATTATCCATTAACGCTAGAAGGTAACTCAATAAGGTAGTTAAAAGAATAAAGAAGATGAATAAGATGTTAACTAATAGAAGCCTTTCTATTCACTCAGCTTTTTCTACTCTTCAGTAGAAGAAAGAGAGAGGTACTATGTTGGTTAGGTAGAGGGAAGGAGCTACATACTTTCCGCGAGTTGAAGAGCGAGTTCCGCACTGGCTATACTCGCCAGGTTCGCACTTTCCAGACACTCCATTACTTCCGCGAGAGGTTAGGAGGGAGGGTAGGCTGAATGAAACTATCACAGAATTCCTTTCTCCCGGCTTACTATTATTAGAGGGGTTTTCGGGGGACAGAGGTTTTTAAACAATTCCTAGCCTTTCTACGATCAAATATACTATAATTCCAACTCGATGAATTTCCCCTCCTCAACTCTTTTTCTCTTCCAATATTTTTCCAAGCTAGAGCTTGCCTCATTCCTTTTATCTGCATTAGCCCTTATCATTCTCTAACCCGAAGGTGGATGAATGAGGAGTTTTTTCCCTTTAGCTTCATCAGCGATAGGCATTAGGTTCAAGGGTTCTTTTGGCTGTTTGGCGCGCTTAAAGAAGTAGAATGCTTGCTTGTCGCGCTCCGGGTTAGGTCTTGTCTGCTTTTTCGCTTCAATGGACGCCACTTCATTTTGTGATGCTGTTTTATAGGAAAGGAATTGACGCAAAAGCTGGCTTGCTAGCTATTGCATTGTCCCGAGCCAACAACTCTTGTTTTTTCCGACCCCTCTGATCTGGATCCACAGCTAAATCCGCCTCAAGTGCACCAACCTCAGCCCGAAGGAACGATTCTGATCCTCGATTTGAGTCTCGTGTAATGAAATTAGCTTTCCGATTCTGTTAGTGTGAGGTGAGCCTGAACTGACTGAACTGATCCAGTCCAGGGAGCGAAGCCTCGATACCTACAGTTTAGATGAGATTAGAGTCGGTTCAGGAAAACCCGGAGCTGTTGGTTCGATAGAAAGTGGAGCTGTCAGCTTATGGCGCTTCAAAAGTGAATCCGCTTTTCTCTTTGTTTACGGAGGGATTAGTGGAGTGTGCTTAGGTCTTGGTCGTCAGTGCTTCCTTTCGCGCCTTGGTTAGCCGGAAGTAGAAATGCCGGGAGTGTAGGGAAGGGAAAGAAAGGAATGCAGTACTAAGCTAGTTAGCCACAGGCAGCAATCAATATGAATCAAAGTCGAAAACGTTCTCAAAGGCCGGCCTATATCGTTTTTTGTGGTACCTAATGGTTATCCTCCTTATCTCAAGTGGCAACAATTGCGTTTTTATGGCCTCGGTTTCCTTCATAGTGAATAGCCGGGGGCTGCTAAGCAAGAGAGAGATCCCATCTGTAAAGAGGCAGGCAAAAAAGCCGGTGTAGGAGAGGAGAGCAAGACGAAGCAGGCCTCTTAGTTGCAACAGACCATAGAATCCCCTTCGAAGACACTTTTGCCATAGAAGCACCTTACATAGAATAAAAGCTGGCTGACGACGTGCCCTTTACGCCCAGTCATGAATTCCCCACGATATCGAAATTTAGTCAAGCCAAAGCAAAGTCCGACCCCTTACCCATTCAGCCTTTTGTCTACCCGTGAATCAGTTCAAGCCTTGGCTTCTTCTAAAAGAGTTGGTTTAGGTTTCCGCCGGATCCCCAGTTTTCAAAGAATGACTTTCCAGATCCACGCTGAATACGAGCATTTGAAGAAGAAGTGTTCACAATCTTCCTCGGCTGACTGACATAGAACGGGGATTTGCATGCCCCTTCTTTGCAACTCCTTATGAGGAGGTAGTTTTCCAAGGATCGCTTCCCCCGCACAAAAGGAATGGCATTCTTCTCCCCTACGATTGTGGCCCAGTTCACCTTTCCGTTTTCATGCCGAATCAGGTTCCAAGCTGATTTTACAAAAAATGCCCCATTAGCTTAAGGTTTCTACACTACCAAATCGCTATTATTGACCAGAATCTCCGTTTGATTGATGAGGGGCCATAGGTCCATCATGTCTGCTGAAGTTGGAGGGGGGGAGCTGCCACTTTCCATTATGAATAAGTTGACTGACCTTAGTATCCTTAGACCCAGGTCGTACCGTATTCTATCTCTCCTACCAGATCAAAGATGCGGCCCTGTTTAAGCCAAGGGTCAGACCACAGATTTGTTGCTCTAAAATAATATGCAAAACATGTAGGGATATCCACTCTCAGTTTTTCAGGATATGGCGCCAAGCCCAAGAAGCATTAGCAGAAATTCTCACATCCCAAACTGAGTCTTTCTTCAAGTATTTGGATCTGATCCAATCAGCCCAAAGATCATTCTTACCACTAGCAACTTCCCAGAATAATCTAGCCTGACTGGCAGTGTTCCAGTCTTTCAAACTTCTAACGGGGAAGGTTTTCGGTCTGCAGACGAGTTCCCATCTCACCGCGTGCATTTTTTTCAGTAGCTCCGGTCCACTCCAGAGGAAATGGCACATCATGCTTTCCATTTTCTTCAGCGAGGCTATTGGAATAAAGAAAGCAGCAGTCCAGTAGACTTGGAAGCTAGAAAGAACAGTTTTAACCAACCCGCATAATAAAAGATCAAAGTTTCGCTTTCCATCCAGGAAACCCTTTCTTTACTTTATCTATCAGAGGTTCACACAGTGATTGATTGAGTGACGAAGTAAATAAAGGCAGACCTTTGATGTAATTTTGAGGGATCCTTCAGTTACACCCAAGTGGTTGAAGGGCTTTATTCTGCTCATTAGCTCCAAAGAAAGCTTGACTCTTTGTCTGGTTAATCTCCAGTCCCGACTGATCAGAGAAGCCCTGAAAGGAGGGATTGTTGCCATATGCGCTGAAACATCCCGTGATTCCCCCCGTCGCCCGACATCCTCCCTCCAAAGAATCAAACCTTTTGGGGGTAGAGAAATGAGTTGATTTCAAGACGTCCTCCCGGGTTCGATTCCCGTATAGTGGGTAGTGAATCCTTGGAATCGGGAGTTGCACCCTCCACCGGTGACTTCGACTGAAGATGGGTTTGAGGAAGATGAGTGGAGTCTGACCACCAGCTAGTCATTCCTCTGGGGAAGCCTATTTCCCCCACCCCCCCTAATCCACGGAACAGCGTTCTTTATATAGTGCCAATGTATATGAAACGCGAGTACGTATTTCCTGGAACCCATACCCCCCACCCAGGTGAAAGAAGTGCTTCATCTGCTATATAATATATTTATATTTCCAATGATAGTAAGTTATATAAAGTTTCATTGCTTGACCATAAACCTACCTTGTTCCGAAATTCATTACATCCGGGACTATAGGAGCAGCTGAAACTGGCAGTGGTTTTTCAGCATCAATGAGTCGACTGCTTTTTATATGACCTTTGCTTTTAGCTGCTGATGTCTGACGACAATGACTGCCTCACCTGATGATACATAGCACTGAATTGGATTAGCGGACACAGAGTCATGTAAAGCGAGTGGAAGGGTCAGACCATCAAGTGGATAATCATGTACATAGGAAGAAGGGGCTAACGCATGCCTAAACCGACCTGTCTTTCCTCTCCCTTATCGATCGAGCCTCACTTCCGCTCTCCTTCCCTAACGGATAGTACGACCTCCTAACGGCTTAGGATCAAGGGTTGGTCGAGCACGAGCCTAATCTATCCCCTCTTTGCGTCAAACTTATATGTGGGCTGCGCCCTCCTCTGATTCTACCTATCCACCTGGATTTTGGGGTCTCAATGCCATTCTTTGATACGAAATCTCCTTCTTGGCGACTCACTCATTGAGGAAGGAAGCCCTACTCGCCGACCTCAATGGACCAATGGGCCACTCCTCGATCCTTCTGACCCTGACTAATCAATCGGCTTGGAAGGGAGATACCATGACAAACTCATCCAATCAAGCTCGTCTGGGAATCTTTCTCTGACTTGTCCTTCGGGGAAGGGAGCTAGATTCGTAGAAATCGAGAAGAATGGCAGCTTTGACTAACAGGATAGGGTGCCAAGGAGAGGGTTTCACTATATCTTTTCTTTGAATCTACTTGACTTCTTTTTTGTTCTTTATGCGGAAAGACAAGTAAGTGGTTTTGGCATATCTTATGCAATCGATTGATTCTATCAGGTCCATTCTTCGGTAGTGCATAGGCTCCGGCTTCTGTAGTCCTCTAGCTGAGCCACTACTTGCATGTGTGTAATTTATGGCAGTTCACTATTATGGATCTCTTTCTTGGATTTTCGAAAAGTCTTGTAGAGAGCTGTAAGTTAGTGCTGTTCTAAGGTTCCAGTACACAAAGAAGGTGGTTTGGGGTTTTGTCTGTACGCATGTCAGTAGTCTTGGCATTTCACTCTTTGTTTTGGGGTTGTAACGGGGGAAGCTTTGGAGCTCTTTCTCTTTGTGGAGGTTTCACATCACATTAGTCATTCCATTCTTCCCCCCCGAGGGGGACTTACCTCCCTTTTTCGTAGGTTCGTAGGGATAAGTAAGGTAGCCATCATTTCTCGTTCGTCAGGTATTCTTCATTGTAGAAGATCACACCGGCAAGAGCTTCTTCTTGTGCAGCGGCAGAGGCGACATTCCATTAAGATATTAGTGGTGCTAACTTCCTTGCTTTGCTACCTGCTTCTTTCACTTACAAATCTGAACTCTTGGTTTCCTAAACCAATTTCCCTTTCGCCTGCTGGTTGGATTAGGCCTTTGTGCCTGGTATGAACTATTAAATCATTGAATCCAGATCCGCCAGTTCCGTTCCTTCGCTCCCAACTCTTCGAAAGAAAGTCAACCCATGCGCGCCTTGAGCCATGCACACCTCAAAAAGGTTTAGTTTTCCTCACGAAGAAAGCACCTCCGCTCGGGTCCGAGAATCCTAATCCGCCTTTCCCTCGTCCCTCGTAGAAGAAAAATGTGGGGTAGGCCTAAAAGACCGACTTTCCTCCTTCCAATCCGGGAGTGAATCTGTCTAGTTCTATTTTGA